>Ga0209589_1000086_pt1 | contig 91680 bp, 86 predicted proteins | sample CowpeawhiteBW_FD_187525 | JGI IMG/M metagenome (GOLD analysis project Ga0209589, IMG submission 187525) | Root nodule microbial communities of legume samples collected from California USA - Cow pea white BW (SPAdes) (version 2) | ecosystem: Host-associated > Plants > Roots > Nodule | place: USA...
GAGCTTTGACTTACTTGAGCTTCGGAGATTCTTCTGCAGGTAGCCCCTCCTGGGTTCAAGTTGACATATATCGACCGGGAAGAGGCCAACTGAGGAGATAGCGGACTACATAGTAAGGTGACATTTGTGCCTAACCTCTTATTTGTTCTCTGCAGGAACAAAATGTTTCTTTTTCTTTCTCATTTAAGTTGTGGGACCCACGAAACTTTTCCACATTCAAAAATAAAAGCAGTCAACCAGTTAATATTTTGGTTTGTTTTTATTTTATTTTTAGTTTTTTTAAAATCTGAATTGAAAAGATTTAATTTTTAAATATTAATAGAAAAGATTAAAGATGTTAATTATAGACAAAAAGATAAGATTTTAGGAGAGGAGATATAACAGTTTTAGGGTTTCTAAAATGTGAGAAAATATGAGAGGGAGAGGAGAGTTCGAGAAACATGGAGAGTGAAAGAGGAGGCTGCGGAAGAAACGCTTAGTGAAGAACCAAGTCCAGGTAGGGGAAGACAACCTTGCTTTCTTCTCTTGTTTTCTTATGGTTTGCTTGATGGATGGAATGGGAAAAGCATGCATGTGTAGGGGAAGCCAACCTTGTTTTCTTCTCTTGTTTTTCTTGTTGTTTGTTTGATGGATGAAATGTTAGGAATCCAAGTGTGAGTCTAAGTCCCACATTGACCAGAAATGAGAAAGTAGAGCACCATATAAGGATCAAGGCCCATAAACCCATTGCCTTAAGGTTTTGGGTTGAGAGTGGTGTCGGTATCTTATGTGGTTAGGCTCAGGTCTCATTGGTGTTGTTCTCCCCAGTGAAACCCCCTCCTTATAAAACCTGACAAGTGGTATCAGAGCCGATGGTTAATACCGGCTCAGACGAGTGCAGTACCAGTATGGTCCTAGTATCGAAAGTCTTCCTGGCAAGAGTCCCAGATAAGGGTTCCAGGTAAAGCGTGTCCCGTTAAGAATAACGGCAGTACAGAAAAGGGCAGAAAAGGAGTACTCGTGGTTGGGCAGCTTCCGCTGCGCAACTGGTAGCATCTTTGGCGTTACCAGGGTGTTAAAGGTCAGGTTGGGAGTTCGATACCCACTGACAACAACCTGCCTTGCGAAGTGGGGGACACTTGGGGCGAGGGGTTGGGGTGTATTGGGCTGCAGACCTGACATGCCGCTGGGCCGGGGGTGGCGCTAGGGATGTTATAAAAAAGTTTGTATTGGGCTTCTTGAAGATTTGATGAAGCTAAGGTGGTATGCTTCTTGAAGATTTGATGAAGATTCAACGAAGTCCTTTTGAACTATCTTGAAGCCATTACCTTTGGAATGAAGCCTACATTGATGAAGGAAAGGAGATTTGATGATATTCATGTTAATCAAGGCTGGAATGTGTGCTCTCTACATAGTTAAACCATTAAGAAAGTCTATTTGATGTTTGTAATTCATATTGCAGACCTTGTAGCATTAATTAGATTTTTTGGTCTTAGGTGTGTCTTTTAATCTATTGAATGGTTTTTCAACAGGTTAAAATGTCTCTTTTAGTCTGTTGAATGGTTTTTCAACAGGTTAAAAGGTTGGCTGCAGTAGTCTTAAATTGCAATAAATTCAATCAGTTGATTTATTTTTTAATCGACTAATTTCACTTAAGTCAAGTGAAATCAACCGATTAATTTGGAAATCAACCTGTTGAATTTCGTAACAGTTTGACTATAAAAGCTGTGATTTTCGAAAGAGAGGTATGTTGATCATTTTTTAGCGTGAAATTGTTCTGGAAACTTGTGGAAACTCTCTCCTTCGTGATCATATAGTTTACAGCAGTTGAAGATTGATCTTGGATTAATTGTAGGAGCTTTTGGCTTAGTTGAAGCTTGGAGAAAGTGGTTTGTGGTAGGCTGGGTTGTGCTACCACTCAGGTTTGATCTTTCTCCAGCTTTGTGTGTGTGCCTGGTGGTTTTCCAGGTCTGCAAGAGGGTTCTTGCTATGCTGGTGTGACTCTTGTGTGATTCAAGAGTCTTTTGTGTGGTTTTTGCATATTTTGAAAGTGTAAGGGTGGATACTTTGTAAATATTTTGAAATAGCTTAGGTTACCTTGACAAACTGGATGTAGCTCAGGTTTGAGTGAACCAGTATAAAAATCTCGTGGTCTCCTCTCTTCTCTAACCTTTCTCTCTTGCATATTCATTTTTAAGTTTGAAGAACTTGTGCTTTAATCATCTTTTTCATGTTCTTGCATGTTTTCATGACATCTGCAACATTGAGCATGTTTGTATAATCATTTAGAACCTGTCTTGTTCTTTCTTGTGCACTGTTTTTGGTTTAACACTTGAATCTGCATTTCTGCATTTTTCTCAGTATTTCAGCTGACTGTTTTTCTGTTTCAATTGATTGATTATCCTAGAACAGAATCTGTTTAGTAAAATCAATCTGTTAACTTTGTTTTTGATCGACTGAAAGTATATTATCCTGCACCTTTTGTATCCTAACTTGGTAATCTAATTAATTGAATTAAAGGTGGGTTTTAGCTTGCAAAGATAGCCTAAATTTTTAACTAGCCAATTCAACCCCCTTCTTGGCATTTCAACCATTTCAAAACTAACACAAATGTCATCATCCTATAATTTTAATGTTAAAATACTCCATTGGTCCTTGTTTTTGTACCAAAATCTAAAATAGGTCTCCATATTTTTTTTAGCCTCAATTATGTCCATATTTTTTAAAATGTGTAACAATTAGGTCTATAACATTAGTATGGTACTAGCATTGTTAAGTATGTGCCACATGTCAACTCTTCATTCTTTTAGTTTTTTAATTTTTTTAATTTTTAAAAAATTCTTTTGGCCACGTGTCAAGTTAGTATGGTGACACGTGTCAAGTCAGTATGGTGACAAGTGTCAAGTCAGTATGGTGACACGTGTCAAGCCATTGTCCCAATCTCCGGTATATATATTTGTTATTTTGATTCAATTTTAATCCCAAAGTTTTTAAAAGAAATTCAATTTCATCCGTTCCAAATTCAGGCTAAATTTAACTTTTATATAAATGTTATAATGATATTTTTATTAAAATTGATATTTCTATTACATATTTTTAACAATATTAAGTTTATTTACATTTATATTTTACCTTAAACTTTATTTTAAAATTTTAAGTATATAGATTGATAAATTTATATTTCAAATATAGGGATCAAATTGAGATTGAAATAATGACTTGACATTTGACATCATACTGACTTGACAGGTAACATGATATTGTCATGACATGTGACACATGACAAAGAGAATTTTAAAAAATATTAAAAAATTAAAAAGAAAAAAATAGAATTTGACATGTGACGCATACTTAACGTTGTTAATATTATACTAATGGAATGAACTTAATTGTTACATATCTTAAAAAATATAAACCTAATTGAAACTAAAAAAAAAATCTGAAGACTTATTTAAGATTTTGATAAAAAAAATAAGAACTAAAAAAATATTTTAATCTTATTTTAATTGATTCATTTAAATATCAAATTCAACAAATGTCATACATGATGCCTCACTCTATCAATAAGAAATCATCTGAATTAATATTTGAATTAGATTAGTTATAAATCAATCACAAAAAACCCTTTTGTGAGTATATTTAGGTTTGATTGAGTAATGGATTATCCCACCCAATGAATACAGTAACTACATACCTACCTTTAATTCATGAAAATTGGTAAGTTGTCAAGTCATGAAATATAAAGTTTGTGATGTGAACAGCGAAGCATGCTCCTCACCGTATAATGCAACAAAATAGAGTGGTCCATGGAATCACCTTATATAAATCATAACTTACAAAAATCAATAAAAATTTGGAAAACTACTTAGATAACTACTTGCAGCTGCCCCAAGTGGTGAGATAGTCAGAGATACCAAATAAGTTGGGATCACAAATGCTGAAAGAAGATGAGATGACAATGAAAGCTAATAAAATATAAATTGATTGCAAACTTGAAAGGTTAATGAAAGAGACATCAAGTTGCCCTTTCATTTCCAACCATAGAGAAAGAAAGAGAGTGAGAGAATGTACAATAATTTTATTTGCAAAACCTTTCTATTTCTACCTTGGGATTCTGTTAAAATATTCACATCTAGAAAAAATGGGCATTCGTGCTATTTTGTGTTTAAACGTAGTTCCCAAAATTAATATTCCCAAACATTGGTTTTCATCTTTTTTTATCTTTTGTCTTTATTCATTTTTCATATGAGTAAAACAAATTTGATGAATTGATATCATTTCTTCCGCCAATTTGGGTGTGAAGTATCTACTTTATACATTGAAAAACCTAATGATAATTTTCAATGAAATAACTCCTACTATAGTTATGTTTTTCGTCACAAAATATCAAAGGAAAATGTATTCTAGGGTTAGTTATATGGAGGGTTCCTCATCCAATCAAGATTTGTGATAACTATATTCCTATTAGAAAACTAATAAAGACACCATGAACCAAAAAGTAAATTAAACAAACAAAACACATTATTCGGCTTAGGTTAAATTAATTTGAGTTTCAAAAGTATCCCAACGACTCTATAAAAGAGAGTTATTGTTATTAAAAAATTATAAAATTATATATAATTAGTTAGCCAATAAGTAATCAAGTTTCTTAAATATGTTGATCAGAAGATAACATAAAAGTATTCTTACAAGTACCCAATAATTGGCTGATTAATACTTCATTAGCATTTCTTTGGTGTGAAGATTTTTGTCACATGGACATACGGACAACATTTGATATGCGGTTTATAAACACCGATCGACAAAGCGGAAATTAGTGTTTCAAAAAAAAATTCATGAACGTTTCTAACACCACTAATAACTTTTTTCCTTTTTTAATATTATTGAAGGACTAAAGGTATTCTTACAGGAGATAAACGCAGATTTTTTTGAGGTGAAAAGAGTAAACCTTTTAGGAGAGAAGTTAATAGTTTTTGAATAAAACAAAATCTAAACGATGTTGTGAGCACAAAACGATATTATTTTGATACATACATGAGTTAAGTCAACGCACTAAAATAAGATAAAGAATAATTAATTAGAAAAAGATAAGAAATAAGAGATAGGTCAAATATTAGAATATCGGAAACTCACTTAGACTAGGTCTTACCTATTTAGTCTAAACTAATATAAAAAGACATTATTCACGAGATATGACGACTCACTCATTAATTATTGTATTTATTACTTTTGATACATTGATGATTTGAGTATTGAAGTGTCTATGCAAGCATCTTGGTCAGTCGCACCTTGAAGATCACGACCCTGTGGAAGAAAGGGGAGTAATGACATCTTGGTCATTCAGATGTAGAAGATTTCTATCAAGAAGGAGTACAATTTGGAGCTGATTAGTGGACATGTGGATCTGACTTGTACATCTCAGACTTGCAAAAACATTTAGTGCCTACTATGGGGCCGAATTGGATGTCAAAAGACCATATGATGTCCATAACGAACATGGCGAACAATGACAAGCACCCAGCGTCAAAATGGAAGAATTCCAAGCTAGAACTTCATGAAGAGCGATTAGAGTTGAAGAAACGTAACATGGAAGAGATGAATGTCCTAAGGGAGGAAAATGGAAGAACTCCAAACTAGAACTCCAAAAGGAGCTATTAGAGTTGAAGAAATGTAACATGGAAGAGATGAATGCCCTAAGGGAAGAAAATTCTAAAATGAAAAAAAAAGTTGGAAAAAGCTAACTGGGATGATCTTAAACATATGCCAATCGGTACACAACTATCCACCATGTCACAACCCTATTTCATCCTAGACACCGAAGTAAAAAGTGTCTATTGGACACCGAAGTAAAAAGTGCCCATGGAATGACTAGCACTTTACTAACTAATTCACAAAGTTGTAGGTATCCATTTTCTGGATGGGATCAAGAAGACTCCTTTACTAAGTAGATGGAAGGCCTTAACCATATATCAGTATGATGGAAGCACTGACACTGATGAGCGCATCAATGTCTATGTAACTCTAGTCAACCTGTATACCACTGATGATGTTGTTCTTTGTTGAGTTTTCTCGACATCACTCAAGGGTGCAACATTGAGTTTGTTCACGAGACTCCCCTTTCTTCTATAGATTGTTTCACATGTTGGTATCCCATTTCAGCACTTAGTTTGGCACGAGTCAACCACATCACCTCATATCGATAGCTTTCGTCAAAACATGCCAAGAGAAGGGGAAAAATCAAATACAATATTACTTAATAATTTGAAAAATAGCAAAAGAAAAAGCAATTGGATCCTGAAATCATCTAGATAATCGCAATAATGACGACCACTTTAATCACTTTATGCAAAGAACTACAAGGAGACATCGGAAACTGAACAACCAAATCCAAAGAAAAAAACTGCAAATCCTGAAAACTTCTTTCAACCATTCTCACAACTGCTTAGCAATAGAACAATGAAAGAACAAATGAGACAAAGATTCAACATTATTTTCACGCAAAGAACACATAGAGTATAAAACCATTCCATTTTTATGAATCTTCAAATAAATAGGTAAACGACTATACAACAACTTCAAAAAAAAAAAACCAAAGTTTTAGTTAGTGGCACATAATCTAACCAAATCAAGTTTCCCAATTCACGTGTTCCATACCAGAACACTAAAAATCTTTTGCTACTTTTTTCGAAAGCACACCCCATATCGTCCAAATCCTATTAAGCACATCCTTATCCTCATTAACCATTAAAGAAGAAAAATCACATAAACTGACAACAAAAGAAGGAAAGTTCATGTGAATACCTGAACAAACAATAAAGTATAACTTTAGTCTATCAAAATAAGAAATTCTTGCTATTTTAGATAAGCAAATGTCAAAACATCAACGATCATTCCAAAAATTAATATAATCACATTCATCGAATGCCCAAAAAGTACTTTCAAGAAGAGCATGATATGCATGCTTAATACCATGCCAAATTGATGACGATTTAAAGGATATATATTTATGATACTTAAACTTAAGAAATTGAATGTGTATGAGTTCAAACCAAATCATTTGCCATAAGCAAACTTCCAAGATAAACATAATAGATAGGTTTTATTCTCTAACGGAATATTAGTAACTTGCAAACTACCATTAACCTTAAAATGATACAAGATAGACCATTTAATATTGAGTAGTCATTGTTTCCCCAATTCAAAAAAAAAGTTGAATCCATTGTTCCACTTCAAAAAGAAGTTTATTAAATCATTTATAAACCTAAAAGATATAGACAACAAACTACCAATTACCGAATTTACTAATTGAATTTTTTTCATCATACTAAGCAATTTTCCTTTCTAAGAAACAAATTTATTATAAATCTTATCAATCAAAGGTTGAAAAAATCGCACTTTAGGAGCCCAAGAAATATTGACACATCCAAATACATAAAAGGATACTGTACTTGTAAAATAAATTTAAAAGTAAATAGTTTCTTCGATACATTAAATAGTAATAGGCTTAAATATTACTTTAGTCCTTATTTTTATTCGGTTTGTTTAATGTGTACAACATTCAATCAAGTCTATTTTTTGTTAATTTTGTTCGATTCAATATTTTTGCAAACACAATTTAAATAATTATCAACAACAAGATGACTCATTGTTATGGTGTGGTCAGTTTTATCTTCCGATTTTATTTTTCACAGTTCTCTCCCCTCCACCATTGTCATTGTTCTCCTCCCTCCACCACCTCCTCACTTCTTCTTCTTCTAACACATCCACCACCGTCATTTCCAAACACACCTAATTCACTCAACCCACTACATCACCATGAACTCATAAGCCTCTTTGCATCACCACGACTCACTCACACAGAGATTAATATTGGTACAAATGTACAGTTTAATGTTGGTACAAATTGTCACATCCCTAGTTGCAGTGGTTAAGTATATAGTTTGTACCTGAGTTATTACTGGGCGCATCATTCTTCGCATTGCGGTGCTGCCACGGCTCTTTGATGTCTTTTACTTCTTTTTTTTCCCTGAACTCAACCTCCCTCTAACTACCAAAACGCACACAAAATTTTCTAACGTAATCATTTCATTAAAATAATCATAATTTTATTTTAATTTTTAAAATAATAAGTTATTTTAAATATTTTTTCATAAGTCGTTTCGTTTGCTTTTTTAAAAAAAAATATGATTATAAAAAAATATAAATTAATTTCCAAAAACAATCTCTGCATATTTTAATAGTAGAAATTTGAACACAGTTACTATTAAAAAAAGTTCACAAAATTGTTTAAACGTAAGAGGTATTTTTAAACATTTTTGTTATAAAATTATTTGTTTCCTTTTGAAAAAAATATATTTTATAATTGTAAAAACCCATATATTTCTTAATTTCTAAAACTATCTAATATTAATTAACTGAATTAAGAAGATAGAAAAGCTACGGACAGAAAAAGAGAAGAAAGCTGAAACAAGGAGAAAGAATTGATCAACATTTATTGGGTGATGCAGATATGCAGAGATGGTGGGTGGGTTGAGTGATGCAGAGAGACTTTTGAGTTCTTGCTGATGCAATGGGTTGAGTGAATTGGACGTGTTGGGAAATGAAGGTGGTGGAAGGGTTAGAAGAAGAAGGGAAGAGGTGGTGGAAGGAGGACAACTCTCAAGAACAACAAAGTTGGAGACCACGTTATAAACGATGACCCAACATGTCCACTCATTTAAATAGTCTTAGCAAAATATAATTTAATTAAACAAAATTCAAAAAAAAATAAAACTTGATTTAAAGTAACAAAACAAATTGAACGAAAATAAAGATTAATGTAATATTTAAGTAATTTTAGTATAATAAAAAGGGTAATTTTACTTTTTATTTTTTATTTTATATAATTTTAAATTTTTTTGTGACTCAACGTTAATTGTTTTAATAAATATACGTAGTAATTATTAAAGACCATATACTTAATTGTTACAATCATTTATAGAGTTAAAACAAAACTAATAAAAAATATTCGTGTATTAAAATTGTTATTTTTTTATATATTAAAAAAAGAAATATATCAATGTTTATATTTATGGTGAACCAAGTATTTATCTGAAATTATTGTCACTTGATTACAATTTAAATGTAGCTTATAACTTGTTCGTTTTAGCCTTTTTAATATTAAATGAAAATCATTTTTTTTCTTAAAGAAAAATTAGATAGAAGACTTTACACAGCAAATAATCTAAACGCTGACTTGCTATTTATTTTATTAACATAACTATCGTCTATTTTTTAGGACATTAATTGATTACAAATAGTTAGGTCTCAATGAAAATTAGTTCTCTCTTTGAAGGAACTGATTTTTCATAATGTAGCAAACTAACTTCTAATACTTGCTGAATAGGTTATTTATATTTAGTATTTAATCTGTTTTAAATAAGATTGTTATCAAAAAATTGTATTAAAAAAAAAAGGAAAATGTGTTTAAGTCACTTCAATTTTAATAATTGAGTTGGTAGTAAATACTTGATTTTAGGACAACTAAAACAAAACAACGTTCTAAAAGGAAAAAGGTAAGTCAGAATTAATTAATAATTTTACTTTACTCTACCTTATTTCTACCTAATGAAGATTTTTTATAGACAGAATAACTTTAAAAAGTGTATTTAATTCAAACCACGTTTATGTTGTGGAAATATTGTTTTCTTACCTTACTTTAACGTGAATGGTGTCGGCCGGAGAATCTTTATTGAGCGGAGTTAAATATAAAAAAAAAAGTGAGTTTTAAACCATGCTTTTTAATATAGTTTTGTGCATTTTTTAAGTTCTACAAAGTTTATATATAGGAAAAATGGATTTTATATCTTCCCACAATGCGTATAACAAATGAGTAACATAGATGGTATGACATAAAGGAGGAGAAATGGAAGAAAGTAAAAGCTACTCAATTTAAGCCACCGAATTTAAAATAATAAATATACCATATTCCTCTTTTATGAAAAATATACAAAATAGTTTCGTTACTAAAAGAGTTCACTTCTAACGTTTTATTAACAATGCAACATAATATACCTTATAAATTTTTGAAAACTAGAGTGTAAAATTATAACTAATACATCTTTTTAATACTAAATTAGTTCGTAACTGGAGGTTATTAATTATTAATTGATAGTTTCTAATCTATAAATTCTGAGTTGACAAGTTAGATTATCTTTTTTATTTATAAATAGTTAGTTATTAGTAAATAAACTTTAAATTTAAAATTTTTAATTTGATAAATTAACTTATTACATTAGAGTTGATTAAAATAAAATTGCATAAAAATATAATTTCATAAATTTTATTATATAAATGAAATTTTTAATTTTTTATATGAGTTTATTAATGTTACTTGATATACTCGTAATAGTCTTAGTGAAGTTAGTCAAAACATGCTATAAGAAATTATTCAAAATTTACTAGTTTGAATGGAGGAATGGGATCAATTGCATATCCAAATTCACTTGAGTGAAATACTAACGGTAATGTGAATTATATTCTGAAATATAAAAGGAAAGTGTCTATAAATAAAATAAACATTTTTCGTTGGTAATGATTGAAAATTTTGAAGATGAAAATTCAACGGTTGAGGAAGCAACGTTGAAGGTAGTTCGTGTTTCATAATTTTAAAATTATTGAAGGTATATACGCCGTTCCTTCGCAACTTCAAGGTACACTTTTGTCTTTTTCTCGCCCTACAAGACAAAAACCAAATTGGGATATATAAGTAAGGTAACTTATTTATTTGATTTTTTTTTCATTATTCTCCTTTTGTATATTATATTAATTATTTTTTCTCTTAGAGGTCCATTTTATCAAGTTGAATTAGGAATAATTATATTGTAATGTGAAAAGCACGTGATTTGATAATTAAAAGAACCAATAAGTAAAGAAATTAATTGTGAAAGATAAAATAGTAATTGGTTTAATGTGAAGTAATTTTCTCATAATGATTACTATTTGATGAGCTTACTAGAATACTAGGTATCTATATAAATCACTAATCTATTACAAAGCTCTGATATGATAATTTTGTCACACTTTCCCGCTTGAGATACGTCTCTAACACGACATGGTAGTGGTCACAAAGTATCACACAAAAATAATCCAATCTAGAAGAAATGAACACTAGAGCATAGAGAGATTTAGTGTGAATGATATGAATGGAGGCCTAGGCACAATGGTGCTAGTGATAGGGGTTTCGATCGACAGGCCTACAGTTGGAGATTCAGTGGTGTTGGCAAAGAGGAGAAATTTGGTGGCTCTCTAATGGTGCATTTTTCATGTCTTTGGAAAGATATATAGGGAAGAAGTCTTGCGTGAAGGAAGAAGGCCTTGGTGACATTAGTGATGACCAGTGATGGCGCCAGCTAGAGGAAGGATATTGAAGTTTGGGGAAGAAGAAAGAAAATAATTGTGTGACCTCTAAAACAAATTGGGCAGTAAGTAATAAGTCATCAACATTTAAGCAAATAATGAGGATATCATCCAAACTTACATTCTTAACAAAAAATCCATGCTCAACCAAGCACTTATGAAACCGGACAGCTTGAAGGAAGGTATTTATTCTTCTATATTTGAAGTTCTAGGGGCTTGTTTCAAGACATATAGTTCATTTCTCAGTCTTAGGACTTTATGCTCATTCCCTTTCTTCACGAATCTAAGAGGTTGTGTAACATAGGCTTCCTCAACTAGCAAATCGTTGAGAAATGTTGACTCCACATCTATCTGCCATAGCTTCCAGCACTTCAAGCTTTCCAAGGCAACAACTAGTCTCACTATTTCTAACCTAGCCATTGGAGCATGCACCTCTGAATAATCTATTCCTTCCTTGTGCATGATGTAAGACCCGAGAAAAAATTAGAATAAAGAGAAACACATGAAAAAAAAATTGATGGCTTGATTAACATTGTTGAGTTATTTAAATTAATTATTTTATTGAAGTATGACTTATGGAATAATTATTTAATTATTTAAGTTGTTGTTTATTTAATTTAATTATTAATATTATATTTAATGTGGATATATGTGTTTATAAACCTGGGGTGCGTGTTATATTATAAGAAAGTGTGCAATCTGGTGCTTGGTGGTAGGCGTTAATGTGTTCTGGGGCTTGGTTTTGAATCTTGATGGGGTATGTGTTAGTTATTTAATTAGTTTTTCTCTCATATTTTTATTTGTCACGTGCCAATTTACCTACAACGTTAATGCTGCATTCGTTTGTTGTTTTTTTCCCATCTCTATCTTTTACGTTTTTGTATCCTTTGTTGTTAATTTTATTTGCCACATTTATCGTTAGTTATTTAATTAGTTTTTCTCTCATCTTTTTGTTTGTCACGTGCCAATTTACCTACAATGTTAATGCTGCATTCGTTTGTTGTTTTTCTCCCATCTCTATCTTTTACGTTTTTGTATCCTTTGTTGTTAATTTTATTTGCTACATTTATCTTTTGAAGAATAGAAACATTATATATATATATATATATATATATTGTACCACACCTAGCCAACTCAACCAAATAATAATAATAAATGATCACCACATCTATACGGGAAACAATTCAGATAGCCGGCCCAAGTCGACCTAGGCCTAACCGGCTTAAACCGATAACCCAAGCTGCTAAAGGAACAGCTAGCCTAGGACGACATGCGAACAATGACGACATAAACCACTAGAGAAGTAATCGGACTACACCGACCACTCTAAAAGACTTGACGAAACCAAAACACCTAAAAATCAGTAAGCCCACAATAGTCAGGACTAAGGGCCTGGGCCAGGGCCCAGGCCCACCTGTGGCCCAAACCAGGGCCCAGCCCATGGAATGGTCAAACACAATTAATAATCTATAAATACACTTGGACCCCACAAATTAAAGGTACGCATTCATTACTTCATTAATCATCTGATTTGACTTTCTAAGAGCTTTCGCTGACTTAAGCTTTGGAGTCCCTTTTGCAGGTAACCCCTCCCGGGTCCAAGCAAACATATGCCAACCAGGAAGAGGCCTACTGAGGAGATAGCAGACTATATGGGTAAGGTGACGCTTGTGCCTAACTTATCTTATTTGTTCTTTGCAGGAACATATATATATATATATATATATATATATATATATATATATATATATATATATATATATTTGAATGATAAAACACAGTCAAGATTTTATATTTAGTTTTAGAATATTAAAAGAAAAGATTAAGAGTGGAAAAGATTAGGAGTGAAAAGATAAAATAAATATTGATTAAAAGTTAGGGTTTTAGGGAAGGAGAAAAAAAACACTCTATGTTTCTGAAGGTGAGAAAGTGGAGAAAACGACAAGAACCAGGAACTGAGAGGGGTATGAAGGATTATTACACGAGGTAGGGGAAGCTTTACTTTGTTTTTCTTTTTCTCTCTTCAAGTTTGTAATGGAAGAGGTTTGAAACTTGGAAAAACATGTGTGGGTAATTTTATTTTCCCGTCTCTTATGTTTTTTCCAAAGCTTGATTGTGACTGTAATGCTTAAGTGTTTTACTTGGACATGACGTTGATTATTAATTGTCTTGTTTATTGGGATGAATTTATTTTATATATCATTATTTATGGTAAGCTTACCCTTGTTTGTTTGTTTGTGTGTTTGTTGTATGTGCGATGATCGTATAACGTGTGTGTTATACGGGAGCATATGATATTGCAGATAATTTTGAGGGAGTAGAATGGCGAGAGGCTGAGGATGAACTCAGGAGTTTCTTATAATTTATTTAGTTGATTTAAATCAAATATTGAAAAGTATGTAATTTTCTTTTTCGCAATTATTATTTGAAATTTTTTGTAGACAATCTGACGTTTTGAACTACGTAATTTAAATTAAATTAAATTTTTTTATTAGTATATTTTAAATGATAATCCTTTTCTGCCAAACACATTTATTTTTTATCTTTCTGTGACATCCCAAAATTGGAGTGTTACACATGAAGTCTTTCGCCGCCAATCTTGCTTTGTGCCTTATAATTGAGTCATCTAACTTTAATTTCACCTTAAAAAGCCATCTTACAGGAATATGAACTTTATGCTTTGGTAAATCCAACATGTCCCAAGTGTGATTATTTTTAATGCTCATTATTTTTTCTTCCATAGTTGTTCTCTACCCTTTCACTATACTTCTCTAAAATTTGCCATGCCTCGCATGAAGTTACAGCTCTTGCAATCTTCTTGAAATGGCCTTCATCAACACATTGATGAATGAGAAAGGTTGATTTACGTCTTTCTTCTTGTTTTCTTTGTAAAGACTTTTATCTGTCTCTATAGATTTTTCAAACAACACAAAATTTGTCTTCAACAATCTTAGCAACTCCTTGATACTCAAGAATTGCCTACATTTGCACATGCCACCTGTCCTAATTATTTCCATTGAGAATGGACAAATTATTTGAAAAGGCACTAGGTCCCATCTAACCTAGTTCTAATACTAGTTTGTTAGAGAAAAGGAAAAGAAAATATACAAGAACAACACTCACAGAGTAAAAAAAATGAATATAAAATTATACTATGAACAAATAAGTATATAATGAAATTGATGAGTAAGGTATTTATAAAATAAAGTGTTAGAAATATTTTAATATAATTTAAAAAATAAATAATTAAAATATAAATTCTACTGTTACTCAAGTTTTCATGAACTTTTAATTTTATAGGTTAATGTTATTTATGGCTAACGACTATATTCTTATTTCAATTTACTCCTTTGTCTCCCTTTTCTACCTATAAATACCACCAAAGTGTATGGGGAAAGACACGGTAATAGAGAAAACAAACACTAGAGTTTTTTCAAGAGTGTTCTTCTTTTCTTCTCTATACTATCTTTTAAGACAATAGTGTTCATAAGGTTCACTCGATCGATTTGACGGGTTGTTGTATCTTGGGAGAGAAACATATATGATTTGAAACACATATGATTGTGTATTTGTATTGCTCTATGCAGTGGGGGCGTTTTCTCTCTAAGGATAGCATCATGCATGCCTCAACCTAGGCTTTTTCTATCCTTTCCTCATTTATTTATTTTTTATCTCTTATTGTTATTATAATTGTTGGATCTCTGATTAATATTCGTTGATTTATATATATGTTTTAGTATTATTATTGCTTTAATAATTATTATTATATTATTTAATATTTTTTATTATTATTAGTATTATTTGAGTAATCATTTTCTAACATTCGTAGAGAGAAACACCTTATTCTTTTCTAAAATTAAAGACAATATAAAGGTTGTGACTGAAAACACTTGTTATGGACTAATGTATTTGGTATGGTTATAACTAAATCAGCCTCAACTAAGCCTAAAAATTTATGTCTATAATTGTTTCTATTTCTATTGGTAACAATAAATGAAATTATGGATAAATAAAATTTCTTCTCATTAAATATTTTTTTGTGATGTTTATAGCTAATGTTTTTGCTATTATATTAATTTATGATTTAATATCTTACACTCTTTTAATTGATAGAGATGTTCTAGATCATGAATATATTTTAAGTGTTTTGTATGAAAACAATTATAAAATGTTTGTCATACTAAAACTATTATTGAGTTATGAAATTATGCATTTGCAAGGAAAAAAAATTATCTTGATATTTATATGAAAAATATTATTGATAATAAATATAATCTTTATCAAATTTATGAATTTAAAATTATTGTTTATGACATTAAATTAAAATGAATATTTTATTTGATATCATGCTTATGATCATGTGTGTGCTGATAAAACAAAATCTAAAAATTAATTAAAAAGGGAAGGGATGAATATATTATGTCTTTATAAATGAGTGTTTTTGTATGAAACTCATAGTATTATTCATTAAATAACATATTCGTATGTGCTAATCGAGTGGTGCAGCGAAAGAAGAAAAAAAATGCTTTGATATGGTAAATGTTAGTCTACAAGTTCTAGCTTACCTAACATTATATTAGTAAAGTTTTATATCTTGCTTACCATATTTTGAATACAAAAGGTTGTGATAAACTTTTTATGAGTTAAGAAAGAAAAAAGAAACACATTTAAAATATTTCAAAGTGTAGGGGTGTCTTATAAAGGTTAATATACCTCTAATACTATTTTGTCATCTAGTGATAATATTATTTGTGTTTCTTCTAGTTATGACAATATGTCCAATTTCTTGAGATTATTGAATAATATATATTAATGTGAATTGGATATTGATTTTGGTGACAAAATCAACTACTGGTTATGGTTATGTTTTAATCTTGGATAGAGGTGCACTATCATGGAAATATGTTATTTTGTCATGATCTACTATGCAAGCATAAATTATTCCTTTTTTCAATGCATCATGACAATCAAATTGTTATAAAGTTTCTAGTAAAAATGTCAATAAAATTGACATATGAGAATGAGAGACAAATATATTTGAAACTTAAATATTCATGGTATTGTCCCTCTTGACTTTGTCAAGTCAAAAATAAATATTACAGATCTGCTTATCAAAAGGTTGATGCATCAACAAGTATTTGAGTCGTCGAGGGGAATGAGACTATAGCCCATAAATTAGTTGCACAATCGACACCCATCTCCACATGAATGGCGATCACATGGAATGGAGTTCAATAGGTAACAACGAAGTTGTTGTTGACTAAAGTACACCAAATAATTTGATTAAATTTTATGTCTCATTCCTATGGTGAGGTGTACTATAAATTGTGGCAATAATTAGGATGAGGTATATGCATTACTATGCTTATATATTATTTTATAAAATACCTCTTAATAAACTCAATGATTGAGGTATGTGCATTATTATGCTTATTTTATAAAATACCTCTTAATAAACCCAATGACAATTATTGTAGGGGCGTAAGTCACAAACCACCCTTTGAGGGTTTACCTAGTGACTGTGATAGTGGGGCCGCCATTGTGAGACATGGGCAAGTCTCTAAGTGACACTCATGAAACAGGGTATATGCACAAGGCCATAACGTGCACCTACTGATTAGAACCTATAATGACCACCAATATTGTATGTGTTATTTACTAAAACCCGGTCACTAGGGATGTAGCTCAAGAAAATCAAGTCTCTACATCTTCTTGGTTGGAAGTTTATAAGCACTAGATGTAAGGCTCAAACCAGGAAGATTCGTTACACTAAACTACAATATTTTGTTTTAAAATATAATATTTTTATTTTATTTTATTTTTTAAATTATGTGGGGGATTTTGGAAATATTTTAATATGATTTAAAAAATAAATAATTAAAATATAAATTCTACTATTACTCAAGTTTTCATGAACTTTTTATTTTATGGGTTAATGTTATTTATGGCTAACGGTTGTATTCTTATTTTAATTTACTCATTTGTCTCCCTTTTCTACCTATAAATACCACCTAAGTGCATGGAGAAAGACACAACAACAAAGACAACAAACACTAGAGTTTTCTCAAGAATGTTCTTCTTTTCTTCTCTATACTATCTTTTAAGATAGTGGTGTTCATAAGGTTTAGAGATCCTTCCCTGCACTATATCGATCTAACGAGTTGTTGTATCTTGGGAGAGAAACGCATATAATTTGAAACACATATGATTGTGTATTTTTATTACCCTGTGCAGCGGGAGCATTTTCTCTCTAAGGATAGCATCATGTGTGTCTCAATGTAGGCTTTTTCTATCCTTTCCTCATTTATTTATTTTTTATCTCTTATTGTTATTATAATTGTTGGATCTCTGATTAATATTCATTAATATATATATATATATATATATATATATTAGTATTATTATTACTTTAATAATTATTATTATATTATTTAATATTTATTATTATTAGTAGTATTATTTGAGTAATCATTTTCTAATATAAACTTTAGGGTAACTGGATAGGTTTTAAAGAATATTCTAACAATATCAATACCCATATATTTCAATAAATGATTTTGTCAGCATTTTATAATTTAATAAACTAGGTTAACCGTTTAGCAACCAACTATCAACTTTTAGCTATTATTAGTTTTCAACTTCTAATTATTTTTTAGGTAGTCTTCCAATTAAGTTAACCAAACGTTAGTGGATAAATATTTTACAATCATACATGAAAGGAATGATCCATACAACAATAAATATATGTTTAATTTTTATTTAAGTAAAAACTCATTAAACTTACTATAGTCAACGTTACAAATGTAAGGCCCACTTATTATTCTACCCAATGTTTAAGGGATGCCCTAATCTGTTGAGCCTAGTATTTGCCCATAGGGTGCCCAAAGCCCCTAAACCAACCTAACAATCACATTTTCTGCCACTTTTCAGAAAACTCTTCTCCTTCCTCTCTTAGAGTTGTAGCAATAGTACTTTGCTAGGGTTTGAATATCATTCGTCCTCAAGTTAGCTCAACCTCATTTTCTGCTCCACGTAAGTTGTTTTTCAGCTTCTACTGTTTCTCTAGTTTAATTTTCGTGTTTCCAGTGAGGGTTCACTGTAGTGGACTTGTTTTAAATCTATTTCCGCTATTTTTCCAGCTCTCAAATCCGTTCCTGGAGTTGTGGTGCTCGTTAGCTTAAGTTTCGGCGTCGTTGGTTAGCGTTTACTAGGTAAGGAGAGTTAGGGTTCACTGTTTTTGAAGTATTTATGCCTGTTTGTTTTGCGTTAAGTTGTAAATGCTTGATATATGCTTTTGGACGTATATTATTGTGGTTCTTGGACTATTGGAATGGCTTAAATCTGGTTTGGCATGCAGGAAACTTGTGAGTTCTGCTGAACTCGTCCAGGCGAGCGGGTTGGTCGCTCAAAATGAAAGCTCTCGCTTAAGCGAGGAGCTCTCGCCTGAGCAAGAACAACAGCAACTCACTTCTTCTCTATTTCGAGGGCTCGCCTAAGCGAAGCCCACTCGCCTGAGCGAGAGTAGTCTCGCCTGAGCGAGATGAGCTAGCTTGAGCGAGATGAGCTAGCTTGAGCGATATGGGCTAGCCTGAGTGAGAGCTCATTCGTATGAGTGAGATTGACAGTGTTGATTGGTTAAATGTATGTTTTTTTATGTTTAGTTGGTGTGCTACTTTACAAAGTCATGTACGGTGCCTTGTATGTATTATATATGGCACAATGGGAATGAAATTGATGCACTTAGCATGATCTTATTTATGGGACATAATTGGATGGTTGGTTATAAATATTGGCATGAGATTGGTATGCATGATAACTTGATGTTTGGTTGGTGAAACACGATTTTGGTGTGGTTTAGGACGTAATTCCATGAATCTCTAGATGAGATCTCATGGTGGTGCCTCATTGGTTAGGATGTAATTCCATGATGGTTTCGTGGTAGTGCCTCATGGTCAGGACGTAATTCCATGACCCTTGTTTGTGGGAGCTCATGGTGGTGCCTCATGATTAGGATGTAATTCCACTAACGTTAGTGGTGGTGCCTCATTATATAATCTAGTAAGGATTCAAGTAAGGATTGCATCTTGACACTCTAAAGAGTTAGTTAGTCTCACGTAGAGAGTACTGACTCAAGTGGTGAGAGTAGTAGGAGACCCTAGTCTTTGGCAGAATAATGGTTTTAGATGTTTGAAGGCTAACCTTGTGCGTGGTAGGATGAAACACATTGACAATTGACTCTGTAGAGCTGTAGAGGCCACCACAAGTGCAAGTATCCAGTGAATCTGACTGATTATATGTATCCAGATAATTGAGTCTTAGTGCCTTGTTTGGTGGTCACACATGCTTGGTTGATGTATGTATCTTTGGCTATGAAATTGTATGCAATTGTATGATAAAACATTTTCCACTCTAGCTTACCCTTATGTTTGTTTGTATGTTCTTTTATGTGTGGTTTTTCTCCTTTTACGATGATCATCAATTTATTGATGTGAGCATATGCGAGAACTCCTCGTGGTCATCAGGGTGATGGAGATTCCACTGCTTAGCTTGTCTTGGGTCAGATCCCACCTTTTTGAGTTCTCTTTTAGGGTTGTAGCCCATGTATTACCTTGCTCTTTGATCATTTTTTTAATACTGTCAAACTATTACTTTGTCTTGTTGATGGCATTGTAATGTGCCTTAGTATTTCTCTCTAAGTATTTTTTTGGATAATTATAAAGAGTGACTTTAATACTCCATGACAATACCCTTTTATTATTATGTGTGATGTTTCCCTCACTTTAGTTATCGTCTCCATAGGAATTCTCCCCACCACAACCGTTGGGCTAACACTCCCCTCCTTAGGACACCTACCTACATTCTCTCTAGACTGCATACTCCTACTACTCGACGATGACAATGACACATTATCACTAGTACTAGACATACCTTTTGAGAATGAAAGATGCCGACAGATATAAAAGACTAATTAGACAACTCTAACGCATGCAGATCTATGATTTCAGAATTCTTACAAATGAGCCAACAAAAACAAACCATCCACACAATCCACATTTATAAGTGATGATTCCAAACGACACAACTTCTTCCCGCCAAAAGTCATAACCCATATGAAGCGTCACAATGCACACCAAAGGTCACAACCCTTAAAAATGTCGGTGCAAAACCCCTTCGATTAGACCTCTGACATCTGCCACCCCTTCACCTGTCATAAACCTATTCAGATTCCAAGCCTTAACACTGGTCATCACACTTAAAGGCTGGGGGACTGGTGTACCACACCTAGCCGGCCTAGCCAAACACACTTCTTATCCTTTGGCGCTATAGTTATACTGGCAAAGACTAGGGGACTGATGTAGCACACCTAGCCAGCTTAGCCTAATTATAGCCGTAAAACTCGTCTACATAGCTCCCAAAGATGCAAATAATCACCATGTATGAACGAGTAACAATACCCGGCCTAAGCCACTAAAGGGTAACCAGCCTAAGCCGCTAACTTAGGATAACTAAGCAAGAACTTAACAAAATCAGAGCACTACCAGCAAGGCTCCTAAGGGCCCACGATAATCGAACTAAGGGGCCTGGCCTAAGACTCAGGCCCACCTACGGCCCAAATAGGGGCCCAGCCCATGACGTGACCAAACATAATTAATAATCTATAAATATGTATGGACCCCAGCAATTAAAGTACGCATTCATTACTCCCTTAATTACGAGATTTGACTTTCTGAGAGTTCTTGGCTGACTTGAGCATCAGAGTCTCTTCTACAGGTAACCCCTCTCGGGTCCAAACCGGTCTACACCGAGATATCCACAGATGACATATAGCAGTCAGGAGGTAGCCTACTAAAGATATTGCGGATTGGGATAAGGTAACGTTTGTGTCTGATATATCTTATTTGTTCTCCGCAAAGACAAATTATGTTATTATTTAAATGAGACGTTACAACTACGTTCACTTTTAGTAATATATATCCTTTATCAATAACATGATTGAATAATTTTTACTGTCAGAACAAAAAAAGTTTTGTTAGGGAATAAAAGAATTATTCGTAGTTTTGTTTTCAAATGAAATGAAGGATATATGTTCTAAAATGAATTTACTTTTTGAAATTATTGCAGTATGCCAACATAATTAGTTTACTCTAATTGTCTGCTTATGTTTGGAATTAAGCATATTGATTGCGGGTGCCGGTAAGTCTTTTTAATTTTATTTTAATTCATTATTTTAATAGAGAAAAAGAACTTTATCAAATTCTTAACATCATGTTCTTTATAACAAAGAATATGATATAAAAGTAGTGAAAGTAAAGCATATGGTGCTGCTGCTATTAAAGTTAGGTGGTGTATTAATATTATAATAATGGTGATTAATGGAGTGTGACTAAAGAGTCCAATATATTATTATATGGTAGTATTTACTAGTTATTCTGTGATACCCCATCCTCCACTATGTATATCGGGATGTCACCTATGACTTGGTAAGTTCTCAAACTCATATCGTCATTGTCTTACGTGTTATGTTTGTAACCAAAATAAATCATTTTCATAATTTTTTTTCCTGCAAGTCAAGATTTTAAGAAATTCCGTAATTTTCTGACTTTTTAATAATATTGAATGTAATAAAAATCATTATATAAATATGAAATGTGTCTACTGTATTATAAATAGTTCCAAAGACAAGGGACTCGTTATCGTTTTGCTTTTCCATTTTTGCATTATTATGTTGTAGAAAGAAATTGAAAATATAGAATATTATATTTAGAACTGGACCCGCAACTTCTAAAAACGTGTGGCTACCACGGTCTTATTACAATTTTTTTTAAATAATATTATATATATATATATATATATAATAAGTTATTACATATTCTTTCCGTTATATATAAATTTATCAGAGTATGAGTTTAAGTTATATATTAAATAAAAATGATAAAGTTGAATAACATGTAACATATAAAACTCAAAAATTTATTGGTTTTAGATTTTGTGTTGATTTTATTATTAACCATTTATATAGGTTTGATCTATATTTTATTTTTGTTGACTTTTTTTTATATATATTTTCTCTTCAAAAGACTCGATTCATCGATGACAAACTCAAATGAATATGTATATTAGAAAAACATGTCTCATTGTGGTAAAATGATGGTACAACTAAAGGTATCTAGTTAGGTAATTGTGGTTAGAGGGAAAATGTATTAATATAGAAAATATTCACACTTTAGAGAGATATTGTTAGAAAACTAAATGTGATTCTAAGTCTCACGTTGAGTAAAATGAGATTGTTGAGTAACATGCAAGAATTACACCCACAAATTTATTATCTTAATGTTTTAGGTTAGATATGTATCAATTCCTTATATGAGTCGCTCATGTTAAATCTCCTTGGAGTTTTCTCCTCAAAAGGCCCAACACCCTTTACATCTCCTCACAATACAAGCCTTGTTGTCACCACAAACTCACATATAAATGCATCATGTAGCCTTGTTATAACTCCCGTGTCTTGTCATTCTTTCTACATTGTTGAGAGAGGAATCTCGTTGTTGTGATGAGTTTAACACAACTATCTCACCCCGCTTGTATAGTCCCTTTGTAGCTCGAGTGCCTTATTGTCCTTGATTTGTGTCATTAAGGGAAGACCTCACCGTCGTGACTACATTACCCCAACCTCCTGGTTGAGTGATAATTGGTATTATCATATTTTTATTTTGTTTATTTTTATCATTTATTGATATTCTTATCATTGCCTTTTTAAATAATTAAGGGCTTATTAAATAATTTTGAAAAAATAAGTAGCCAGATTTTATGTGGGAAATATTTTGTAGAATAAGTGAAAATCGTAGAAAATTTGAAGAATATATCAAATATATGAAAATTTCAAAAGACAAAAGACATATATCAAAGATTATCAATTACAATTCATTCAAGTACAAATTTCAGACTTAGTTAGTTCGATCAGTTCATCCAGCAAACAATTTAATAGTTAAACTACCATTTTCACCCAGAAAACACCTAGACTAATGATTTGAAATGATAAAGATAATGTTTACAATACATGAAATTGTATAATTTGAAGAATGGAGTGTTCATGTCAATTCTTTCTTAAATAATAAAAAAATATCCACTTCTTTTGTACGTGTTATTGAATCAATACAAAATAATTATTTTTCAGGTCATCTGCATTTATGCTAAATCTAAAAATAATTATGAAAAATATCACATACATGTTTTTATTCACAAATCCTTTATTCTTGAAAATGTTACATCACCTATCTCAAGTATTAGATTTAATTGATATATTTGTTAAGTGATATTTGATGTCAATTGATATTAAAATCGAGATCTAGCATGAAAGCTCAACAGATTTCATTGATATATTTGTTACGTGACATTATTTAATGTCAATTGATATTAAAATCGAGATCTAACATAAAAGCTCAACTTGTTTGTAACCTATTTTCATAATTACTTAGATCACAAGAAGAATAAAAGAAAAGTGTTAAAAAATAACATATTATATTATATTATATTATATTATATTATATTATATTATATTATATTATATTATATATATATATATATATATATATATATATATATATTAATTAGGAGCATGATGATAAAATATAATCTTATATTTTAAGATCAAAATGACGAGTTCTTTTAATCACGTTTAAGTTGTTAATAGGTAAATGGGTTTTTAAGTTGGTAAATAGGTTTTTAATTATGTGAATGAATAAAATTTGAATATTGGAAAGAAGTATCATTAATTCAGACAAAAAATACAATTTAGTTCTTAATTATTACATCTTAACCTAATTTCACAATTTCTAAAAGAAACTCATGTTCCATCCAGTTTTTACATGTTAAAAACCAAATCACAATCTTGTTCTTTAATAACAAAATTAAGACTCATTTACATATTCAAAATTTAATGAAATAAAATACTCTAATAGATAAGTTCTAGACTTTTGGTACTTGAAAGAAGGGTCTTGAATTCTGGTGGAAGAATAATTAAGGGTGGTAGCTGAACAACACGTGTATTAAAAGCGAGAAGAGAAGAAGCGTGTGAATATTATTATTAGCAGGAAGTTCTGCTTTTGAAACATTTGGACGGTGACTAAAAGTGAGTTTACTTTGCAACCAGGTTACTTGCAAAGGTGAAGTAATATATTCATAACTAATTATTTAACGCACACGCATATAAAAAAAGTCAAATCCTTCCTTTGCATAATGTGTATATATATAAATGGATAAATATATATTTACATTATTCATTTATTTATTTTTATGCTGAATTTTTATTTAAAATAAGTTAGATCTTGTCATGATTTAGCTAAATTTTATTACATATTAAAACTTATTACATTTATATTATAGATAATAATAAAACATATTTTAAATAAACCAAATTCAAATGCATAATGTTATAACTTATAATTGTTTATTTTTGTCATATATTAACAACTTGACTCAAATATTAGTTATTTACTTTTATGTATTTAATAATAAATCATATTTAAATGTTACAACTAATTAATTAAAATAATTTAAAACAGTCATGCTATACAATTTATAAAACCCTTACACTAAATTACACTGTTTTTTATATGTAATATACAAAATATTAAGGTTGAGAAAAACATTTACTGCACTTGTTTGTATAATTTAGAAACACAGGAATATATGATTTGACCAAGTTTTTGTTATTCAGAAAAAAATTGATAAAAATAAATAAAATGTGAATCTTTGAAATTGCATTATTATTTTAATTAAAATAATATATACTATATTTACTATTATTTTAACCATTTTTAATCACAATGGTGCAATGCATTACTTCACTATTTACAATAAGAATGTAGACCACTATTCTTTTCATCTACAAAAGAAATTTTGCTTGTTATATGTTTGATAAATTCACCTCTCACTATTATAGTAAATGGAAGAATGAGATGTTGTCTCCCTTAATAACTTATTACACTTTTATTATCTTAACTAAATAACAATATAACATGTTTTGATAAATGAAATCCTAAAGATCAATTCCTTAAAGAGAAGTATGATGGAATACAAAATGTTTTTTTTTTTTTAATTTTATCAAATAAGATGAGTACAAAAAATGCTTTTAACATATAGATAAAAAAGGTCAAGTTTATCATTCAAGACAAGACAATATCAATTCAAATATTTATTCAAACCTACCTTTATTATTTAAGAGTTTATACTTCTTAATTGTATCATAGTTAACTTAATAAATGAAACTGCCTTAAAATATATAAATCTTAAAATTAATAGTGAACTAAGTCATATTTTTAATTATAACTGTTGTACTTCAAGTAAAGGTTATGAATGCATTTTTCATCATAAATCAAGTCTAAACAATATTAAATAAACAAATATAAAACATAAAAGTAGAGCATTGAAAATTATATCCAACCCAAAAAAGAAAATGATAGTTTAGATACTATAAAAATAAAAAGAGTTAAAAATGATTCTATGATCATTGTTCAGCTTCTCAAATATCATAAAACATTCAATTTATGTGATGTATACTATAATCAGGTCAATATGTCTTATCACATTTCTCTTACTTTTGATTTATATTAAGTGTTAAATTAATTGAATCACACTTAACTAATATGTATGTTGTTAAACCAATCAAAATTTATTTATGAAACTACTTATTTCTTAAGACTAATAACCAAACAAAGATAAAAGAAGTCAATCTTTATAGTTACATAACAAACACAAATGTATTTGCATTAAGTATAATAAACACAAATGTATTTCCATTAAGTGTAACTAGCAAAAAAGAGAAAAATATAGATGCCAATTATGAGTATGGATACAAATATTATATCTAATTTATGCAATATATCGGTTGAGATTTTCCACCCTTGCGGTAATCATAATGGAATGCAATGTTTAACTTTTTCCAAAAAGCAAAAACCTAATTTATGTACAAAGTATACAATTCTTTTTAAGCTGCTAAAAACATTATATTATAATTAACTTTAATATTTGAGAAAATAAAATTTATTACAATTAAATGGAAATTTTAGATAAAATAAAATATTTATTACAATTAACTTTAATATTTGAATGATGGATTTGAAAATATAAATTTCTACCCAATTTAGTATTCATAAGATTAACAAACTATATAGAAACCCCAACTAATATTTTCTATTAACCAAATGAAATTTAATCAATTATAAGAATCACGATTTTGGTATGATTTTTTTAAGTTCCAAGGCCGCTTTATCCTTCATATGGTAATAATAAAAATGGTAAAAATGAAGAAATAATAAAAATATAATGAATGTAGTTTTTCTCTCTCTTAAAAGATAATAAAACTGTGAATCTTGAATTTTTTTAGTGAAACGTACTTTATATCATTAAATGACAAACACATATTAATTAAACATTTAAAATTGGTAAGCCTGAAATAAAGTAATATTTTTTAAATAGTCATTATAAAAATTAATAAATTGAAGTTATACATAGTAAGCATAAATTAATATGATTTGATATAGGCATAAAATGCTTTTAAACTTTGGATGAAAAATCTATTTATTATCTATATACGCGTGAGGGGTCTTATAAATAGCGTGATCGATAATAAAAGAAAGGGTTAAATATGTTTTTTGTTCCTCAAGTTTCAGTAAAATTTGGAATTAGTCTCTATCTAAAATTTTTGACCAATTTAGTCCTTTATTTATAAAAATGCGTGAATTTAGTCATTTTAACTAATTATTGTTAAGTTTATATAACGTTTCAAGCGTATTTTATGATAGTATTTGAATTGTTTACATCGTTTGACACCTTTTTGCTTCAATAATAACTTAAATATTATCATAAAATGCGTTTAAAATGTCAAATAAACTTAACAAAATTTGGTAAGAAGGACTAAATCCACGTATTTTTAAAGATGAAAGACTAAATTGGTATAAAATTTCGAAGAGGGACTAATTCCAAAATTCACTTAAACTTAAGAGATCAAAAATATATTTAACCCTAAAAGAAATTTGATATAATTATATTATTATACGTTTAATCAATTATTTATACTTTAATTTTATTAGACAGTAAAAGACGAATAAATAAATAAAAATATATATAATATATATAATAAGAACATTTGACCGACCTTCGTCTCAATTGTCCTTCTCTGCGTATTTGGATCTCTCTCTCTGCCTCTCCTCTGAGCTCAGATCCTCTGCACTGAACCCTTTCTGCTTCCGCTACACCCCCAACTTCTTCTCCTTCTCGCTCACGCTTCCTTATCTCCATTTCTCAATCTGGTTGATCGCTTCAATTTCTTGTTTCCTAGCTCAATTTTGAAGTTGGGGCTCGATCTTCGATCTGGGGTTTCGGGTTACTCCTTTGGTTGGGGAGTGAAGTTACCGACACGGTAGGTGGCCGGTGACGTTGCTTCGTGTTGGATCTGTTCCAAGGAAGAAAAGAAAAGTAAGGAACAAAGAAAGAAGATGCAGCAAGATCAGCTGAAAAAGGTTGTTTCTTTCTCCACTGTTGCCCCTTTTGTTTGCAGAGTTTATTGCGGTGTTGTGAGGTGACATGGCACACGGTGGTGTTATAATAATGGAAAATTGGAAACTGGGGTGATGAAAAATGGAAAATGAAAATAAATTTTGGTAACGAAATGAAATTGTGAACCAAATGGTCATACAACGAGTGTGTTGAGGTGTTTACTGTAAAAAAAAAATCCTTTTCGTTTTCGTTTTGGTTTCTAGATGTGAATATGGGGTTTTTCTCCTTTGTGGTTGGTGGATCTTGCATGGTTTTAGTTTGGAGTGTGCAATTTTGAATGAGCATCACTGTTGGATTGGGCTCGTTTCTGCCGAATTTTGTTGATTAATGGTGGTTATTGTGATTGAATCTTTCTCATTATTTTCAAGAAAATTTACATGTTTGGATTACATTTGAGTATATGTATAATTAACATTCTTTTCAATTGTGGTATCTTGGTAGTGATGATTTGTGAAATAATAATTTTGAGATTCGATTGTGTATTGTTTTGTAGATACGGATGAGTTTGTTAACCCGATACACGTATATGTAGTTTGATTTTGTTCCTTCATAAATGTTTTTGCGTTATTCAGGTTAATTTTCAACCAATACTTATTAAATGAATTGAGTGTAAGAGTTTGTGTAATTTATTAATTCGCAGGATATCAAAGAGTTAGAGTTTTTCACTGAGTATGGAGATGCCAACAGATACAAGATTCTTGAAGTTGTTGGGAAGGGTAGCTATGGAGTTGTTTGTTCAGCAATTGATACACACACTGGGGGAAAGGTTGCAATAAAGAAGATTCATGATATTTTTGAACATATCTCTGATGCCATTAGAATCCTCAGGGAAGTCAAGTTGCTTAGACTTTTAAGACACCCAGATATTGTTGATATTAAGCGGATTATGTTACCACCTTCAAAGAGGGAGTTTAAAGATATTTATGTTGTCTTTGAGCTCATGGAGTCTGATCTCCATCAGGTCATCAAAGCTAATGACGACTTGACCCGTGAGCACCATCAGTTTTTTCTTTATCAGATGCTACGTGCATTGAAGTATATGCATACAGGTATTTGCCCTTTCATTGTGTGACCTTGATATGCATTCTTTTCACACTGTTATATTTCCTTAAATAATTGCACAAAGTTCCTTCTAAATGATCTTATGTGTGGCTGCAGCTAATGTATATCACAGAGACCTTAAACCCAAGAATATTCTGGCAAATGCAAACTGCAAACTGAAAGTTTGTGATTTTGGTTTAGCTAGAGTTGCATTCAATGATGCCCCAACAACAACATTTTGGACGGTACTGTTTGTTTTGCTTTTAAATTTGAATGCTTTTAAATTTGAATTGCAAGTAGAGCATATGGGAGTTATGACTTTTTCTGAATAAGTAATATTGAGATTTCTCGTTATTTCTTCTGGTCCATATTGCAGGATTATGTTGCTACAAGATGGTACAGAGCCCCAGAACTGTGTGGCTCCTTCTTTTCTAAGGTATATAATTTGGTCAAAATTTATGTAATATAGGTCATTTATAGAGGCATATATGCTTATTTTTTGCTGCAAGGCAGTATTGTGATATTATTATTGAGACTGGTTTGAGTTAATAACAATTTTCTGGACATCATCATTGCATGTTGCTGTATCATAATCTTAACTGGCTCTGTTTGATTTTTATTCAAGGGTTGTTTCCCTTTAAATTTGCATGTGAGGGAGAAAATGTAACTGCATTTTGTGGTTAGAACTATGGAGTTGAGTATCATGATGTTGAATGCCTAGCATGCAATATAAATGTTGATAAATTGATGGGACATTTGGTAAGATTTTCCAAGAAAATATTTTTAGGACCTAAGTCCTGTCACCTAGGTAGGCATGTAGAGGAGGTTAGTATTGGGCATTGAAAGGTTTGAAAATTCGTACCATAAATGTTACTAATATTTACTTTTTATTTTAGTTTCCCAGAAAGGAGAAGTTGGAAACATAGTTTGCTTGCCTGAATTGTAAAGGTGTTACCATTATTTCTGTATGAAATGCTTTGTGTGTTTTATAGTAAACAGTAAAGCCTAGATTGTAATAATTCTTGTTCAGGGAGGACTATTGATCTCTCCTGGAAGTTGATTTTATCTGTCCTTCAGGTAACTGTGTCAGTTTGTCTGTTTCTCTGAAGTAGTTTTGTTGGGATGTGTAATTGCACTTCTTCATTAGTATAATCATTTTCTTGGAATCTTTTTTGCAGTATACACCGGCAATTGATATATGGAGCATTGGATGCATTTTTGCAGAGGTGTTGACAGGAAAGCCACTATTTCCTGGAAAAAGTGTTGTGCATCAATTAGATTTGATTACCGATCTTCTTGGGACACCATCACCGGAAACTATTGCCGGAGTATGGACTACTCTTACTTTTTTGTTTATCTTTCACTTCGTCTTATACATCTGGGCTTGCTAGCGTTGTTACTTTCATGAAAAACTATTTTAGAATATCTGGGAATTAATTACATTTTGAATTTATGCAGGTTCGAAATGACAAGGCGAGGAAGTACTTGATGGAAATGCGGAAGAAATCTCCCGTGCCATTTGAACAGAAATTTCCAAATGCAGATCCATTGGCACTTCGTCTACTGCAAAGGCTTTTAGCATTTGATCCAAAGGATCGACCAACAGCTCAAGAGGTATCTGTTTATTTACGATTCCATATATTGTTTTTTTTATCAGCAAAAGAAAAAAATGTGTTGATATGAATATGTTGAATGTACAAGTTACAACAAAAAAGAACATAGCAGTGATTAGAACCATAATCTGTATTACAAAAGCTTCCATTATTGTACCTCATTAAAGGTGATTATAGTGACATATACTCAGGTTCACTGTATCGAAAGTTAAATTTTTTATTCAATACAAGTCTGAAAGAAATCATTATGCATCTATCATTGGCAGGCACTATCTGATACATTCTTTAAGGGTTTGGCCAAAGTTGAGAGAGAACCATCGTGTCAGCCAATTTCACGATTAGAATTCGAGTTTGAGAGGAGACGGGTGACAAAGGACGAAGTTAGGGAACTAATATACCGGGAAATACTGGAATATCATCCCCAGTTGCTTAAAGATTACATGAATGGAACTGAAGGCACTCACTTCCTTTACCCTAGGTTGGAGCTCATACTCATTGATTTTTCTTACTAATGTGCAACATAACATAATGTCTACATTATATGCAATGCTTATTATTTATGGAGATATATTATTTGCAGTGCAATAGATCAATTCAGAAAGCAATTTGCTTATCTTGAGGAAAATCATGGTAAAAGTGGTCCCGTGATTCCTCCAGAAAGGAAGCATGTCTCCCTTCCAAGGTAATAATGCTTAACTTGTACTGACCATGCAATGCTTTGTAATTACTGTATTTAGTTTCTGTCTGGGTATTAGTTTTGGTTCGCATGTTAAGTTTGTTTCCTTTTTAGATGAATACTTTGTGATGTATAATAATTTGCATTTAATTTGTGAAGGTCTACAGTTCACTCTAGTACAATTCCTCCTACTACACAGCCATCTTTCGCTTCATACGAGAGCAAGCAAATGGTGGCAGAGGCATCAAAGGTTTCGAGATCAGTAGAATCAAATTCTGGAAGTCAGTTAAGGAGTTCGCGACCTCCCCCAAGGGTGCCAGCAGGTATAAACTATATGATTAATGTGGTGCTACCCTATCTCTTATAGTGAAACTCTAAACTAAATCATTAGAGACAAACATGAATAATACTACTAGCTGAGGAAAGCTCATAAATCCTTATAGCACTGTAACGTGAAGCTGATTTTGAACTAGGTACTAATGTTTTTCTTTCCTTGACACAGCCAAACCAGGTCGAATAGTAGGGCCAGTTCTGCACTATGACAATGGGAGAACCATAAAAGATGCTTATGACCAAAGGATCTTCTACCGAAACTCACTTCCTCATGCCGTCTCTCCACACTGTTTCCATAGGGTGCAACCAGCTAACGCCAAAGCTACATCAGAAACATACAAAGATATTTCACAAGGCAAACATCAACTCTCATGCCAGCAGTGTAGCATGCCAGCCAGACCAGCTATTGATCTTAACACTAACCCATACTATCAACAGGGGAAGAGAGACCACTTAAATGATCCTGTTGGTTCCATTGATGCAAAACTGCTGCAGGCACAATCTCAATTTGGTGCAGTTGGTGCTGCAGCAGTAGCTGTTGCTGCTCATAGGCATTCAGGGAGCTTTCACTATGGGTTGTCATAGGTTCTAAAGGTTTAAGGGGGTCGCATACAATAACCTGTATGCTTTTTATGCCTAGGGTTGGAAGGAGGTTGATCAAATTTTAGACGGGGTTTAGGTCTGGTAAGGTTTTCCACTTTTGCTTTCAGATTGCCATCATTGTAATTATATGTACATCATTTAATTGATTAATAAAAAAATTGATTGTTTCTCACCCTCTCCATGCAAAAATTATCTAAGAAAGAAAACTTAGAAATTGTACATGAATTTCCCTCTTGATAATGTTTGGTCAGTAGATGTTGGCAATGGAGTTTTAAAGAGCTATCTTCTACACACTCTTGTGCTGTAAACAAGATATTTTTGTGAATTACCTTGCTTTAAAGCCAATTTTGGTGACTGCAGTTAAGGTGTCCATTTTGCCACTTCTGAACATTACTACCCATAAATCCCATGACGTTTGAACTTCTAAAACCTCTAATTTTTCTACCCTAATATAACTCCTTCCAAGCTGGGTTGTTGGCACTCTCTATCACACAACAGGAAAGTAAACAACAAAAGTAGATATTAAGACAATTTTCTGCTTGAAATCTTAATGTTACTGCAATAGATATCATTTGCATTACTTCATCAGTTACAAGTTTTCGCATAATACTTAATAGCAAAAGGTAAAGAACCTGAAATGAACTTCTCATTAGATTCTACAAATAATATTGTTCTTATGGAAATAATAACAAAATATCAGGGAGCACAAATTAAATGTTACCTAATCCTTGACTCTTTGGAATTGATACTTCTCCACTCCTTGGTTGAGATATGTCCTTGTCATGTAGGCGGACTAAACATTTTGGAGATTACTTGCAGAAAAGACTTTGACGATCAAGTTAACAAAAAGCTCTCAAAACTCAAATCACGGATTGGTGAATTAAGGAATTGTGTATCTTTAATTATTGGGGTCTACTTACATTTATAGAGCATTAATCACAATTTACCTTATTCATGGGCTGAGCCCTTATTGGTCTTACTAGGATTCTTTTGGGCATGTGTGAGTCTAACTAAGATCCAGTACTAGACTTGTGACTTGATTCTAGGAGTTTAACCATTCTTTCCTAAGTTAAGAGTAGGCGGGACTTGTTCATATGATGCCTTGGCCGCTATGTATACATGATCATTTTATGTAGTTAACTTATATTCCTTTTAGTTTAGGACTATAAGTTGGGGGTTGGTAGTTGGCTATAGCACTACATATAGTACATCAGTCCCCGGTCTTTGGCAGAATAGGTCATGTCAAAGGTTGCTGTATTGTACTAGTTGCAAGAAAAATTCCTCATTTCTTGGTATTCCTTGGGGTATGGTAGTTCCCCAGTCTTGAGAAGTGGTAACGTCGCTAAGACTGTGTCAGAGGTGATGGGAGCAGGTGAAGGGACATATGATGTTAGTGGTCGCATCAAATGGAGTTGCTTAGTCACCATAAAATGTAATGCTTCGTATTCTTAACATTTGGGCGGAAAAATTTTATTGGGAGCATGGTTCATCTTATAAATAGTGGTTGAGAATATGATCTGTGCATTATGTGTCATTTGCATAATTATGAGAAATCTACATCATTTTGTGCTTGTCATCGTTCGATATATTTCTTCTTTCTACTGTCATTTGTAACATCTCGTTCGGATATTACAGATTTAAATAATAAAATAAAAAAAATAATAAATATGCATCATTTATTGAAAACTCATTTCCCAAAAACACGGAAAATTTAAAACCTTAATCCATTATATAATAAACTCTAAAATCATAATTATAGCTCAATTACAAAAGTCAATGGCTAGTAATAAGAGATTACAAATTATTCCAAATCAAAAACCATTAAAACTCTGAGATAAACTCTTTATCCCAGTCTAGCCCCGCCCTGACTCTGTGCCCCACCAGATCCACCTGCAACCTCATCTGCTTATGTGTACTACGTACACGATCATCGCCAAATACAAGCAAATAGGGTGAGCTAACAATAAAATAAACATATATACAAGCAATACATATATCACAAACACACCAAATGAAAACCATCCTTTGATTCTAGAGCACATGGCCACCACCAGGTTAACCGTGTTCTACGTCTTCTGATGAGTACCTCAAGGTATCTTGCTGCCACACCTACCAGTTTCCACACATTTCTAGTTTAAGCAAATCCCTATACTATTCCCAGCCTCCAAAATTTTACTGCACAAGACCCAAATTAGTTTCCCCAACAACCATCGTGTACCAAAACTCACAAAACCCGCAACTTTGACATGGCGCCTGACGGCAAACTGGGTGCCGCCAAGCGGTTCTTGCTGTTCCAGAAACCCAACACTTCTCCGTGCACCTGCGAAACCTATTCAACTCCAACTGTTCTGATTTTTAATCAATTCACGATCCAATAAGTTTACTCACATGTTCAGGTTCATGGTTTATTCCTAAATTTCCCAATACATGCAATTTTCATAACATTTACCATTCAACTTTGTGTAATTTTTGATAACCCCAAATCATCAACCCTAACTTTATGCTCACACGATTCTCATCCCATTTAACCCTCCAATCACGTGGAATTCAATGATGGTTGAGGCCTAATCATTCACAAATAATTAGGACTTCCTTTCCCTCCCATTAATATCATTCCAGAATACGCAAAACGTCCAATTTGAGTGAACAAGTTCACGTCGCCTGACGGGTGTTCATCACTACTAGACACTTCATCAAGAAAAACCCAGAAACTGAGTTATGGCCTTGTGTTGCCTGGCGGCACATAGGTCACCGCTAGGTGGTTCCTGGTAGGAACCCAGAAAACACCAAAGTCAACATGAGTCGCCTGACAACTATGACTAGCCCGCCAGGTGGTTTCTGGAAATTTTCCAGAAACACAAAAATAGCAGAAAAGATAGAACACATGCATTCATCTTAACATACATTTCATGAAATTAATCCTTAAACATAAAACTATCGAATAGAAACTCCCTATCCTGGATATCCTTGCTCCAAAAGACAAAATGCTAGAGTTCTTGGTAATCTCCAATGGCCTCCCTTTAGATCCCTCTTAATTTAGTTCTTCCACTTCACTCAATACTCACCGTTTTCTCTAAAATCGCAACTCTCACAATGCTCAACAATGGCAGCCCCTAAGTCTCTGTTTCTATTCCTTAATTGGACTAATGTGTGTCTTAATTGGCAATGATGAAAGAAAAACGAAAATGGCATTAAGCTAACTTAATTGCCATTCAAGTTTCATTAGTGGCGGTTTTTATAGCACCTCTTGGCTGCCCATTCAGCTAGGGTTTCCTCTACCCTTTCACATTCATGCCAAAACTAATTTTAGTAGCAAAAAGAGAGTTTAGTTTGGGTTCACCAAGGTTCAAACCCATACCATGCTAATTCCCAACTCAATACACAACCATTTAACCAATTCATGTTTCATGATAATTCATATAATTCTATGATTATATTATCACTCAACGTGATCAAGCATAACTATTAAAAATAATAATAAATTAAATAACACACAATTGGCATACATAGGACTTTAACCCAAGTCCTCTCACACAATCAAGTACTATCAACCATTTGAGCTAGTACTTTTCCACATCATACATATCAGAATTAAATGCCATAAAGGCTCCCACTACCCGCATTTATTAATTAATTAATTATTTAGTTAATTAAATTTCATGGGTCTTTCATTCCCCCCATCTTAAAAATTTTCGTCCTCAAAAATAGGACTTACCAGGAAATAAGTGAGGATACAACTTCTTCATGAGATCCTCCATCTCCCACGTCATCTCTTGAGTAACCTCATCCCAGAGGACCTTCACAGTCTGGATCTCCTTCCCTCTGAGTTGTTTGACTTGAGAATCTAGAATTCTCACTGGTCTAACTCCAACTTTCAGATCCTCGCGCACTTGGACATCATCCTGCTCCAGTACATGTGTAGGATCTGCAATGTACTTCCTCAATTGTGATACGTGGAAGACGTTGTGTAGGTTTGTCAGGTGAGGTGGCAAAACAATCTCGTACGTCGGTGGCGCAACCTCCTCGTTATCTGGTATGGCCCGATGAATCTAGGAGTCAGCTTCCTCGACTTAAGAGCTCTCTTAATTCCTGCTATAGGCGTCACCTTGAGAAATACATGGTCACCTGCCTCAAACTCAAGCAACCTTCTTCTCTTATCGCCATAGGATTTCTACCGACTCTGAGTTATACGTATTCGATCCTATATCACCTTCACTTTCTCAGTGGTCTGCTGCAGGAATTCTGGCTCGAGCACCACCGAATCTCCATCCTACTGCCAGCATAAAGGAGTCCTGCATCTCCTGCCATACAATGCCTCATATGGTGCCATCTCGATGCTGGAATAGTAACTGTTATTGTACGTGAACTCCACCAATGGTAGAATATCACTCCAAGTACCCAAGTGATCCAATACGCATGTCCTCAGCAGATCCTCCAGTGACTGAATGGTTCTCTCAGACTGACCATCGGTCTAAGGATGATAAGTTGAGCTCATCCTTAACTGAGTACCCAATGCTTTCTGCAGTAACTGCCAGAATCTCGATGTGGATCTCGGATCTCGATCCAACAGAATACTCACTGGTACTCCATGCAACCTGACAATGTCTTTGACATACAATTTCGCTAGTTTGTCTAGAGACATCTTCTGATTAATTAGCAGAAAGTGTGCACACCTCATCAATCTGTCTACTATTACCCAAATGGAGTCATGCCCTCTCATTGACCTTGGCAGATGTGTCACAAAATCCACGGAAATGTGTTCCCATTTCCACTAAGGGATGTTTAGAGGCTCCAACGTACCACCCGGCCTCTGATGCCCAATCTTCGCCTTCTGACATACTAGACACGATGCCATATAATCTGCCACATTCGTCTTCATATCAGTCCACTAGAAGGTTGCTTTCAAATCTTTATACATCTTAGTCATACCTAGGTGTATGCTAAGACGATTCTTATGCTCTTCCTCCAAAAGCATCTTCCTTAATACAGGATTTCTAGGCACACAAACCCTCTCTCTGAACCGTAGGATGGCGTCTTTACCCATCCTAAAATCTTTTCTCTTTTTCGTGCCCAACTCGCCAATGATCTGCTGCAACTCCTAATCATTGCGCTATTCCACTCGAATCTCATCTAAGAACTCATTGGTTATTCTCAACATGCTACACCTTATGTGACCTGCACCCATATTCAGTCCCAAGTTCATGTCCCGGAGTTTCTCGATCAATTCCAACTCCTTAACCATCAAAGTCGACATGTGAAGTCTCTTCCTACTCAAAGCGTCTACAACAACATTGACTTTACCAAGGTGGTATAAAAGCTCAAAGTCGTAGTCTTTCAAATACTCCATCCAACGCCTCTGTCTCATATTCGCCTCTTTTGATCAAACAAGTACTTTAAACTCTTATGATCGCTGAACACTTGGAATTGAGACCCATATAAGTAATGCCTCCAAGTCTTGAGGGCAAATATCACTACAGCTAACTCCAAGTCATGAGTAAGATAGTTCCTTTCATGCACCTTTATAGTCCCAAACCCTAGTATGAAGCGTTACAATACACTTCAAATGTTTTAGCCGTGTCTGGAATAACTAATATCGATGTGGTTGTCAACCTCCTCTTCGTATCTTCAAAGCAGGCTTCACACTTGTCTTTCCAATAGAAAGGCTGATCCTTTCTGGTGAGTTGTGTTAATGGGCTCACCATCTTGGAAAAACCCTCAACAAACCTCCTATAATATCATGCCAGACCTAGAAAACTTCTCACTTTAGTCACGGTCTGTGGCCTCTCCCACTTCACCACTGTCTCGATCTTTGCTGGGTCTACTACTATCCCTTGGGCTGATATTACATGGCCTAAGTACTATACCTCTTCCAACCAAAATTCACACTTCAATAGTTTCCCATACAACTAATGCTCCCTGAGAACTGCTAATACCACTCTAAGATGATCTGCATGCTCTTCTCGACTCTTAGAATATATCAGTATGTCGTCGATGAATACTACGACAAACTGATCCAAATATGGTCGGAAGATCCTGTTCATGTAGTCCATGAAGATTGCAGGAGCATTTGTCACCCCAAATGGCATCACAACATATTCATAGTGTCCATATTGTGACCTGAAAGTTGTGGTTTGCACATCCTCAGGTTTGACCAAGATCTGATGATATCCAAACCTCAGGTCGATCTTAGAGAACACAACTGCTCTCCTCAACTGATCCAACAGATCGTCAATTCTCGGCAGTGGACACTTATTCTTGATGCTTAGCTTGTTCAATTGACGGTAGTCAACACAGCTAGGGATGTCAAAAAAATCCGTACCCGCGGGTATCCGCGGATAAAACCCGCAACAGATAGAAAATGGATATTAAAAATGGATACCCGCTACCCGTGGGTATGGGTATTTTTGATACCCGCATGTTAACGGGGCGGGTACGAATATCATAGTATCCGTACCCGTGGATACCCGTACCCGCTAAACTTTAATTCAGAAAAATTATTACCCCACAAATGAGTCAAAACATTATGAGTCTTCATTATATTAGTAAAAACTTTAATTCAGAAAAAGTATATATATATATATATTAGTAAAAACATTATGAGTCTTCATTCAATAATGGTGGTCAGATTCTTACCCCACAAATGAGTAAATTACTTCCATATACTGTGGAGGCATTGATGTGTCTCTAAGACTGGTTATGGACCAATATGGAAGGTAATGAAATTAACATTTTTACTTAGATATTTTAATTAAGTGATTGTTATAAATTTTTACTGAACTCCTTATGTTTTAAGGCTCTTCTATATTAAAATTGGACAACATGAAACTTTATACAATGTTGTAAGAGGTGGATATTGATGAAGTTAGTAATTTCTTTAATATTTTATTCAAAAATAAACTACAATATAAATTGGTAGTGATTTTTTATTTGTTTATTTTTTAAGAATCAATCGGAGAAAGGAAACTTGTTGATCCAAACAATAATTATGGTTAAATAATTATTTTTTTTAAATATTTTTGTAAATACCTGTGGGTACCCGTGGATACTCGCGGATATGAAAAAAATAGACGGGTACCCGCATAACGGATACCCGATGGATATGGGTACGGGTACGGGGTGAATATTTATTCAGCGGGTAGGGTACGGGGGAACTGCTACCCGTACCCTACCCGCCCCGTTGACATCCCTATACACAGCCTTGAACTGCCATCCTTCTTCTTCACCAAGAGTACAGGTGCTCCCCAGCGTGATACACTAGGTCAGATGAACTTTTTCTCAAACATATCCTCAATCTGCTTCTTCAGCTCGGCTAACTCTACGAGGACCAACCGATAAGGTACCATCGAGACTAGCTAGCTCGAGGGATGAGATCAATAGTGAAATCCACTCCCTACCTGGCAGCAATTCCAGAATCTCGTCAAGAAAGATTTTGCATACTCCTCCACCAATGGTATGCTTCTAATCTAGTCAGATGTACTCTTCTTTGCCTGAGCTACTATTATAAAGCAAGTAGCTCCAACTTCTACCTCCTTCATCGCCTAATTAGACAATATTATCTCCAGTCCTTCTGTATCTAGGAACACTACTTTGCGCCGTCTATAATCGATGACGATGTGGTTGCTTGATAGCCAGTCCATCCCTAGAATCACATCTAACCCCTCCATTGGCAAGCATATGAGGTTCACCTTGAACCTGTGGCCTGCTACTTCCATAGGGCATCCCACAGAAAATAAGTTGGTGGATACCTACGCAGATGCTGGCGTCACGACTATCAACTCGCATCCCAACTCTCGAATCACAAGCCCGAGCCTCCTCATATATTCATTGGATACGAATGAATGAGTAGCTCCTGAGTCATACAACCCAACAACCTCATGATTAAATAATAAATAAATAGTCTGCACCAGGTTACCTGACTGAGTCGCCTCGGTGGTTGTCAATGCGAACACACGCCTTGGTACTCTGGCCGCTCTTCCACTGGCTTCTTTGCTGGCGAACCTCAAGTTGGTTTCCTATTGGGATACTGTCGAGCAAAGTGTCCTGTCTGATCAAACACGTAGCACTTACCAGTGCTAGCACCACCACATGAGCTACCAGAGGGTTTTGGACAATCCCTCCTTAGATGCTCCCCACCACAATTAAAGCACTGTAGTTTCCTGGCCGAAGTCTGTTGCCTGTTATATGGCTTTTTCTCTTGTCGTGAGTCTGTAGTGACCTTCTATGGTCGTGCCACTCTGCTGGTCCCATCTCCAGCTGCTCAAATGCCTTGGCTTGCTCCATCAAGACTGGAAACTCCCTGATCCAGAGTGGTACCAAGAATCGACACAAGTCATGTTTCGGCCCACCTTCATACTTTCGGCATCTCCATTCCTCCGTGATAGTGGGCGAGTAGAATCTCCCCAAGTACTCAAACCTATCTGTGTATACCTGCACATTCAAGTTCCCCTATTGGAACGTGAGGAATTCAGGTTCCCCTGTTGGAACATGAGGAATTCAACTTCCCTCTCATGTTTGGCGTTGCCAGGGAAGTATTTCTCTAGGAACCTTGTCCTGAAGGAAGTCCAAGTCAGAACTTCCTCTCTGGTCTGCATCAACTACAGCATGCCTACCCACCAATATTTTGCATCTACCATCAGCAGGAAGGTAACGAAGGACGGCTTCTGTGCATTAGTGCACTCTATCACTCTGTAGATCTTCTCACACTCTCTGAGCCAAGCATCTGCCTCATTAGGAATGGATTTGCCCTTGAATTTAGAGGGCTTATGTCTCATGAAGTCCTCCATAGTTATCGGGCGAGTGGGTGCTATCACGGCTCTGGGTTGCACTGCAATAGGCTGCATCACATCCACCATCCGATGAATCACATGTGCGATCTCATCAACTCCAACATTATTTCTTCTCCTCTTGTTAGCTATCGCCTGAGCACGCCACATTTTCAGTTGTTCAAATCATACAACTTAAGTCATGACTATACAAGCCAAAACTAACACAAAACACATCAAATAGTCACGCAAACATAACACGATAAGCTCACTCCCCAAAGACCCCAAAAATCATTTTGAAAACCTTTGCTCTAATACCAAATGTAACATCCCATCTGGATATTACGGATTTAAATAATAAAATAAATAAAATAATAAACAAGCATCATTTATTGAAAACTCATTTCCTAAAAATGCGAGAAATTTAAAACTTTAACCCATTATATAATAAACTCTAAAATCATAATTATAGCTCCATTACAAAAGTCAATGGCTAGTAATAAGAGATTACAAATTATTCAAAATTAGAAAACATTAAAACTCTGAGAAAAACTCTTTATCCCAGTCTAGCCCTGCTCCGACTCTATGCCCCACCAGATCCACCTACAACATCATTTGCTCACGTATACCGCGTACACGATCATCACCAAACACAAGCAAATAGGGTGAGCTAACAATGAAATAAGCATATATACAAGCAATACATATATCACAAACACACCAAAGGAAAACCATCCTTTGATTTCAAAGCACATGGCCACCACCAGGTTAACCATGTTCTACGTCTTTTGATGAGTACCTCAAGGTATCTTGCTGTTACACCTACCAGCCACAACTAGTAGAGCATGTGCGGGAAACCTTGCTACGGATCGCACACCATAACGCCAGGTGGAGTTCCCAAAACGAATAACATTCGTAACGCCCCAAGACTACCAAACTCGTCAGCTTAATACTGAGGAGGGCAATCTAATTAGACCCATCCGTACACGCCACAACGTGCACACTCACACCGGCAACAATCGCCAACCGGAGCCACAACATGCACACTCACACTGGCAACAATAAGCTTCACTCATGGTTGTTTCCTAAATTTCATAATACATGCAATTTTCATAACATTTACCACTCAACTTCGTGTAATTTTTGATAACCCCAAATCATCAACCCTAACTTCATGCTCACACGATTCTCATCCCAATTAACCCCCAATCACGTGGAATTCAATGATGGTTAAGGCCTAACCCTTCACAAATAATTGGGACTTCCTTTCCCTCCCATCAACATCATTCCAGAACACGCAAAGTGTCTAATTCGAGTGAACAGGTTCGCGTCGCCTGGCGGGTGTTCATCACCGCTAGGCACTTCATCAAGAAATACCCAGAAACTTGGTTATGGCCTTGTGTCGCCTGGCGGCACATAGGTCAGCGCCAGGCGGTTCCTGGTAGGAACCTAGAAAACACTAAAGTCAACATAAGTCGCCTGGCGGTTATGACTAGCCCGCTAGGTGGTTTTTGGAAATTTTTAGAAACATGAAAATCGTAGAAAAGACATAACACATGCATTCATTTTAACATACATTTCATGAAATTAATCCTTAAGAATAAAACTATGGAATAGAAACCCCCTAGCCTGGATATCCTTGCTCCAAAAGACAAAATGCTAGAGTTCTTGGTGATCTCCAATGGCCTCCCTTTAGCTCCCTCTCAATTCAGTTCTTCCACTTCACTCAATACTCACTGTTTTCTATAAAATCGCAGCTCTCACAATGCTCAACAATGACAGCCCTTAAAACTCTGTTTCTATTCCTTAATTGGACTAATGTGTGTCTTAATTGGCAATGATGAAAGAAAAACGAAAATGGCATTAAGCTAACTTAATTGCCATTAAAGTTTCATTAGTGGTTGTTTTTCCAGCACCTCTTGGCTGTCCATTCAGCTAGGGTTTCCTCTACCCTTTCACATTCATGCCAAAACTAATTTTAGTAGCAAAAAGAGAGTTTAGTTTGGGTTCACCAAGATTCAAACCCATACCATGATAATTGCCAAGTCAATACACAACCATTTAACCAATTCATGTTTCATGATAATTCATATAATTCTATGATTATATTATCACTCAATGTGAGCTAGTACTTTTCCACGTCATACATGTTGGCATACATAGGACTTAAATAACACACAGTTGACATACATGAGACTTAAACAAGTCCTCTCACACAATCAAATACTCTGAACCATTGGAGCTAGTACTTTTCCACGTCATACATGTCAGAATTAAATGCCATAAAGGCTCCCACTACTTGCATTTATTAATTAATTATTTAATTAATTAAATTTCAAGGGACTTATTTATATAAGGTATGTCTTGTAGTGATAATGATAGTACGTGTACGTCGAGGTCGGGTCGTAGGAGTGAAGAATTAGGGAATGAGGGTAGTGACCATGTGGCCGGTGAGGGGGGGTTTCCGATGGAGGTAATTCCTGAGACTAGGGTGGATCTGCCTGAGGAAGTGGCTGAGAGCAGTTTGCCAGCGAAAGTCAGATACGAGTGAGTGGCTACTAATGTGAGAACCCAATATTCACTCTTCAGGTGGTCTAGAATATTAAAGGCCTGGTTGAAATGCGTACCTATTCTTGAGAAGGGTACACCGCTAAATATATTATCATTGGTGCGGGTGAGCGTCGTCGAGTGTGTTTGCCATGATCGAGGGGAGGCCGAGGAGGGGTTCTTCTATATGTACATGTGTCATTTTTCTCAACTTCATATGCAGATTCTGTTTGACAATTTTACGATGGGGGTGCTCTGGCTACTAAACGTTGCACCAACCCAATTGCATCCTAACAGTTGGGGCTATCATCAAGCTTTTCATGTGTTATGCCAATCTCTATATCTTCGTCATTCTCCTCAGTGTTTCTTGTATTCTTATGATACTCGTCCAAAGAGTCCAATCACTTGGTTGTCGCTCATAAACCATCCGGGTATAAGCATGTTAGACGCTTTTTCACAATCATTCAAACATTTTAAGGATGGATTTTTTAAAGTTGTTGTGAAGGAGGCAAGTTGTTCACATTTTTATAACGAGGATAGGATTACAAAGTTTCCTTTTAGTTGGACTGACAATCCTTGGTGGTATAAGGATATGAAGAAGGAGGAGCTATCAGCTAGAGATAGAGGAGTTGTGGAGATCCTAGGAAGATTTAGCAATAAGCTGTCCACTAAGGGCTTAATTAGAGCTTATTTATCTGTGCACCCTCTTGTTGATTTAGAAGGTATCATTGTTTTATTTTTACCGCTATGTTTTATGTGACGGAGATAATAATTTACGTTTATGTTTTAGGTCATATGGTTCAGCTAGGGAAGAACCTAAACTTGTTCAGGACTTTGTGTAAGGAACAAGCCGAGAAGGCAAAAAATGCAGGGAATACTGAAGTTCCCAATTTGTAGGAGCCATTAGTTGATGTTCATGTTCATGGTGGATCCAAGAGGAAGGCCTCCGCTCTTGTTAAACATGGTGCTAGAAAGGAGCTGAAGAAGGTTAGGAGTGTGCTGTTGGGGCCGAAATCTTCTTCTTGGATGAAAAAGCCTGAGGTATGCTGAATAGAGTTTCCTGAAACAAATATGCGCTGTGATATTGAGATTCATCTCCTAGAATCAATGGTTTTGTCCATAGATAACATGGAGCCCAATGCTATGATTAAAACCATGCTTGAGTTTAATTAGGCACTAATTCTTGGCCACAGAGTGGGAAGTTTGTTATAGAAGGAGTTGAAGGGAGGATGGAAGGCCAAAGTGGAGGAGCTTGAAAAACAATTAAAAATCCAGTCGGCCAAGCATGAAAAAGAGAAGGCAACTTGGGAGAATGAACATGAAGAATGGGTGTTTGCGAGGAAACGCCTAGGTACTTAGAAGGTTCGGTGCTTGGATTCCGAGAAAAAGATGAGTATGAAAATCCAAGAGCTAGAGGAAGACCAAGAAGAACTAAAGGAGAAAAATGTTGGTCTTGAGAGGGAACTTGAGGACTTGAAGAATCATATCATCTAGGAGCATATAAATGGTTTCCACAAGGGTTTGAGGTAGGCGACCTTCTTTTGCAAGGAAGTGGACACGACAAATTCAAAGTATGATGTTAACAAAGATGTTGTCAATGGCCGCTTGGTTGATGAGGTAGATTCGAGTGCAGATCAAGTTGAAGAGGTGGTTATTATTGATGGTAAAGCTCCCGTGGTTATTGTTTAAGGTAGGCGACCCTGATGTTGGAACTTTTATTTGATTATATTGTGACTTGTTAGCCAAAGTTTGTAATGATCCGCACATTGATTATGCTTACGAACATAATTTCATCATTCACGTTGTTTTATAAATGTATTAGTTGTTTGATGTATTGCATATATGTTGTGTGATGTTGTTTGTTCTCTTTTGCTTTGAATATATGTCACTTAAGATTTGAATGATGATTTTTATGTTTGCGAATTATGATTGTGTGTGATTTGCATTCGTCCTAGTCCGCTTATTTTGGTGAGTGGTTGGGAAAGTCATGGATTTTATTTTGTTTGACCGGGGCTGCTTACTTTAGTAAGTGATAGGGAACTTAATAAGTTTTTATTGTTTAGAGATTCTTCGACCCAGGCCGCTTACTTTGGTAAGTGGTGGAGAACTTAATTTTATATTATTGTAGAGAACGAATGTTAGACCCAGGCTACATACTTTGGTAAGTGGTGGAGAACTTTAAGAATTCAAGAATAAATTTGTAAAGAACCCTCATTTTATTCATCATCTTGGGGTGCCTCATAAAAACTCTCCGGTCAAAATCCTTCTTAGAGAGAAAATGCCGGGTGAGGAAAAAGAGTACACCCAGGGTTACAAGTTGTTGCTCTGCTTACATTATTAATCTTAACTAAAGTATAACTTAAGGTGAGATGCATTCCACGTTTTCAGTATCTCATCCCTTGATAGTTGCTCCAACCTATAGGCATCTCCGCCTGCATCCTCGCATATTCTGTATGGACCTTCCCAGTTGGCTGAGAATTTGTCGTCTTTCTTCCTTACGGTGCTAGCCATTCTCCATGCTAAATCCCCCTTCATGAACGTTCGTGGATGAAGCTTCGAATTATACTTTCTTGCCGCTCTTTGTTTAACTGCCAAGTTCCTGATCTGTGCTTTTTCTCAGAGTTTTGTTAGTAATTCAAGGCTGACACATAGGTTCTGCTGATTGGTAACAAGGTCCTCATTTTTCTTGATGCATACTCCGGTTATAACCAAATTCCCATGGCCACATCCGACATGAACAAAACCGCCTTCATCACAGATGACACCAACTACTTTTACAAGGTCATGCCGTTTGGTCTCAAAAACGCAGGAGCAACCTACCAACGACTGATGGACAAAGTCTTCAGCCATTTAATGGGCAAATGTGTCGAAGTATACGTTGACAACATGGTTGTCAAATCCCCAAGCCATCACCAGCACGCTCAGGACTTATCAGCAGTCTTCTACGCGTTAAGGCAATACAACCTCCGCCTCAACCCCGACAAATGCGTTTTCGGTGTCGACCGCGACAAATTCCTTGGATTCATGCTGACCCAGCGCGGCATAGAGGCTAACCCTGAAAAGTGCAACGCGATCATTGAAATGCGAAGCCCTACCAGTTTCAAAGAAGTACAACACCTCATAGGCTGCCTCACGACCATTTCCCGCTTCCTTCCCAAACTAGCCAAACAAACCCAACCCATCATACAACTGTTCAAAAAATCCGCCAAGTTCACGTGGAATGATGATTGTGAACAAATATTCCAAAAGCTAAAAACCACCCTCACCTCACCAACCATCCTCCATAAATCGGATACTCATCAACCCTTATTGGTTTATATCACCGCCACAGATTACACCGTAAGCGCCGCGCTGGTTGAAGATGTCGGCGGCACCCAACATCCTGTTTACTTCGTCAGCAGAACCTTGCAAGACCCGGAAACCAGATATCAGATGGTTGAAAAGTTAGCCCTATCCCTGGTACATGCAGCCCGCCGCCTACGCCCATAATTCCAAAATCATAACATTATCGTCAAAACCGATTACCCGATCCAGAAGATATTGCAGAAACCAGACCTTGCGGGGCGGATGTCATCCTGGGCCATTGAGTTATCCGAATTCAACATCCGCTACGAACCTCACGGCCCCATCAAAGCTCAATGCCTTCTAGACTTTGTCAATGATCTCCAACGAACTGTTGAAGAGGACCAATGGACACTTTATGTTGATTGTTCGTCAAACCCAAAGGGGATAGGTGCTGGCATCGCGATATCCTCATCGAAAAATCCCTCCATTTTGCCTTCAAGACATCTAACATCCAAGCCGAGTACGAAGCCATCCTCGACGGCTTATCCCTAGTCCGCGAGGTTGGTGTCAAGTCGCTAACATGCAAAACCGATTCCAAGCTTACCGTAGGCCATTTAAATGACGAGTTCCATATCAAAGACCCTATCCTTCTACAATACTATCACCGAGTCCAGAAAGTCGTCTAGTCCACCTTCCAACAAGTCTGTATCCAACACATCCCCAGATCCGAAAATGTCAGAGCTGACATATTGTCCAAACTAGCCAACACCAAGTGAAAAAGCCGCCACCGATCACTATTGCAACAAACGGTATCCGCCCCCTCCATCACAAATACTTGCCATACCCTAACACAACACCAAGTCGACAATTGGACAACTCCCTACATTCAATACCTCCAAACCGGTAACCCCCCACCTTAGGCTGCCAGGTACACGATGATAGGCCATGACGTGTACAAACGCAGATACGGCCAACCACTTCTCAAATGCGTCACTGCAGAACAAGCTCAGTACATCATTAAAGAGTTACACGGAGGCATATGCCGCTATCATTCTGGCGCACGCACCGTGACTACCAGAATCCTTCACGCCAGTTACTTCTAGCCATGGAGGTAGACTGCCAAAACTTTATCAAAAAATGCAAACCATGCCAGAAACATGACAACCTTATCCACTAGAAACAGGAGCAGCTTGATTCTATACTATCCCCGTGGCCCTTCGTAAAGTGGGGAATGGACATCCTCGGCCCTTTCTCCCCCGGCAATGGCCAAGTAAAGTTCGTGATAGTAGTCGTCGACTACTTCACCAAATGGATAGAGGCCAAACCGTTAGTCACCATTACAACCCAACAGGTCCAACAATTCGTTTGGAAGGATATTATATGCCGGTATGGTGTCCCACATACAATCATCACCGACAATGGCCAACAATTTATAGACAAAGAACTTGCTAAATTCTATATCGGCTTAGGCATTAAACATGTAACCAGCTCCATTGAACACTCACAGACCAATGGACAGGCCGAGGCAGCAAACAAGGTTATACTAGTAGAACTGCGTAAACGGTTGGACAACGCCAAGGGCCGATGGCCAGAAGAATTAGTGGAAGTGCTATGGGCCTATAGGTGTACCCCTCAATCAGCAACAAACGAATCTCCATTCAGCCTAGTGTACGACGCAAACGCCATGATACCCGTTGAAATTGGTGAACCATCTCTGCACCGAGAACTATACGACCCCGTCCAAAATCATCAAAACATGAGCACCCACCTCAACCTCTTGCCCGAGTTAAGAGAAAAAGCCCAAATATGTAACTTAGTTGTGAAACGGCAAGCGACCATAAAGTATAATGCGAACCTATGCCCAAGATCGTTCGAAAAGGGAGATTTAGTTTGGAGAATGGCCAACAATGCAAGAAAGAAGGAGGGCAAGTTCTTCGCCAATTGGGACGGCCCATACCGAATACACGAAGATGCTAGAGGAGGAGCGTATAGGCTTGAGCAGTTATCAGGGGAAGAAATACCCAATACATGGAATGCGTCCCATCTCAAGTTTTACTTTAGTTAAAGACATGTATTGTGTCAAATACTTGTAACCCTGAGTGTACTCTTTTCCTCCACCTGGTCTTTTTTCCCTAAGGAGGGTTTTGGCCAGGGAGGTTTTAACGAGGCACCCCAAATTTCATGAATAAACAAAGGGTTCTTAACCTTATGACTACTCCTCACCTTGCTTCTAACACGCTTCTAAGTTCCCCACCCTTATCACAAGTAAGCGGCCTAGGTCGAACACCCTTAACTTGATGTTAATTCGTTTTAAGTTCCCCACCCTTATCACAAGTAAGGGCCCTGGGTCGAACACCCTTAACTTGATGTTAATTCGTTTTAAGTTCCCCACCCTTATCACAAGTACGCGGCCTGGGTCGAACACCCTTAACTTGATGTTAATTCATTTTAAGTTCCCCACCCTTACCACAAGTAAACGGCCTGAGTTGAATACCCCCAATTAAACACTCTAAAGCAAACACTACATACATCAAACTCCCACTCACAATTCTACCATACCACAAATGCACCGCTATAACACAAGTTATCGACAATCAAACAAACAACATAGCATACACAAAGCATTCGTCACATTAGCACAAAAGTAATTAGTGTACGGTTTATTACAAACTTAGAATCAACATCAAATTGGAAGTATTAAAATAACGGTTCTAAGTCGCCTCCTAGTCAGTATCCTTCGCAGTCGCCCCGTCAACGTTCACATCCGCATCTTCCGCCCCCTTCCCCGCATCCCCCTCGGGACTAGATTCCGCCTCATCCACAAATACACCATCAACCACATCCTTATTTACATCAAACCTCGCGTCATTACCATCAACATTCTCATAGAAGAAGGTCGCTTGCCGCAAACCCTTCTGAAAGCCATTTATACGCTCCTGGATAATACAACTCTTTAAATCCTCCATTTCCACCTCCAACCTGTCATGTTTCTCCTTCATCTCGTCATAGTCAGCCTCAAGGTCTGTAATCCGACCCTTCAACTTTTCCTCTGAATCTAGGCAGTGCACTCTCCAAGTAGCCAACCTCTTCCTTTCTTCTTCCCACTCTTCCTTCTCCTTCTTACAGGCTTCTTTTTCCTCTGCATGCTTGTCCACCTTTTCCTGTAATTCTTCAACCTTCGTTCGACTCCCCTCCTTCAGCTCTCTTTGATATAAAGATCCAACATGCCGGCTCAATATCAGCGTTTTGCTGCTAAATTAGACCATAGCCTTCACCAAAGTTATCAATCGAATTGATCAGTGATTCCGGCATATTGATCTCGATATCCTTTCGCACAATTGTCTCTGGAAGCTCAATCAATCCAGCCTCCGGTCCTTTCCCTCCATTTGACGATCCCAACCCCATCAAGGCGGCCCACACCTTCTTCACGTCCTTTCCTTTGTAAGGTCTAGCCGGCAACTTCGCCTTCCTCTTCGTTCCACCATGCACATGCACGTCTACTAACGATTCTTGCAGGTTGGGAACCTCAATGCTCCCAGTAGCTCTAGCCTTCGCTGCCTTCTCCTTTCGCAAGGCTTGGAAAATTGTCAAGTTTTTCTTTCCCATCTATGCCATATGTTCTGCAACCCACAACACACAACCATCAGATTACTCAAATATAAAATAACACTCAAAACTACAGAAAGATATCTTCAATATCTATAATCGGGTGAACTGAATTATAAACTCTAACTAAGCCCTTAGTGGGCATCTTATCGCTAAAGCGCATCGAGGTATCCACCACCTCCTTCTCAGCCACCGACAAATCCTCCCTCGAAATCACCTTATACCTCCAAGGGTTACCAGTCCAGAAAAACGGGAACTTAGTATTGCCATCAGTAATATAAAAATGTGAACGACCAACTTACTTTATCACCACCTTGAAGAACCCATCTTTAAAGTGTTTAAAGGATTGGGTAAAAGCATATAGTTTGTTAAAACCAGGTCGGCTTATGCACGACAACCACGTCGTCAGACTTCTCGACCTCGTAACAAAAAAGTAAAGGAACGCCCGCAGAGACGTTTGCAAATACAACGCCATACATAGCAACCGGAATGCCTGCAAGTATGCCCAGCTGTTCGGATGCAGTTGGTAGGAGCAACATTCAACAGTTGTAACACTCCCATGGTGAATTCATCAAATGGCAGCCGGATGTGTAGTTGTGAGAAGTGACACATGTACATATAAAAGAACTCCTCAATAGCTCCTTCTCGGCCATGGCAGACACATTCCACAGCAGTTACCCTCTCTGGCACCACTATGTCCCTTCGAGCACCTTTCTCAAAGATTGGCGTACAATTCAACCAAGACTTCAGTAACCTCGACCACCAAAATAACGACTGCTGTGTTCGCATGTCTGCCGCTACCCAATCGTACCCAGTCTTCATTGGCCAACTGCTTTCTGCCAACTCCTCAAGTGGATCTTCCCTAACTTTAACAACCTTTTCCATGGGGATCCTCCCTACGTTTCTCAATTCCTCCTTATCACTACTATCAACTCGACTACTTCCGCTACCCCCAGATCTCTCACTACTCGAACTCGACAAGAAAACCCTATCACTACTACTAGACATACCTGATTCTTTTTAGGATGACGGAGGAGATAAGGAAGATATCAAACAACTCTAAACGCACACGAAGTAACTGATCTCAGATTTTTTGCAAATGAAGTAATATGGACGCACTACCAGCAACATCTTCATTTATCGACATGAATTCCAAACGTCACAACTCCTTCCCGCCAAAAGTCACAACCCATTCCAATCATCACAAGGCACACCAAAAGTCATGAAGCATAAAAAATGACGGCACAAAACCTCTTTAGATTACTCTTCTAACACCCTTTCACCTGCCATAAACCCCTTCACCTGCCACAAACCCCTTACACTTTTAGCCTTAATACTATTCATCAAACTTAAAGGCTGGGGGACTGGTGTAGCACACCTAGCCGGCCTCGCTAACACGTCAGCACGTATCATCCTTCACCGCCATATATATATCGGCAAAGGCTGGGGGACAGGTGTACCACACCTAGCCGGTCCAACCACATAATAATAATAATAAACAATCACCATATATACGCGAAGCAAATAAAGTAACCGGCCTAAGTTGACAAAAGAATAATAGCGGCCTAAGCCGCTAAAAGGGTAGCCGGTCTAGACCGACCATTCTGGAAAACTCAAAAAAATTAAAGCACTTTTAAGATTCAACAAGCCCACAATAATCAAACTAAGGGCCTGGGCTAAGGCCCAGGCCCACCTACAGCCCAAACAAGGGCCCAACCCATAACGTGGCCAAACATAATTAATAATCTATAATTATGCATGGACCCCACGAATTAAAGGTACGCATTCATTACTTGCTTAATCATAAGATTTGACTTTCTTAGAGATTTTGCTGACTTGAGCTTCAGAGTCCCTTCTGCAGGTAACCCCTCTCGGGTCCAAACCGATCACACCGAGATACCCATGAGCAACATGTATCAACCGAGAAGAAGCCTACTGAGGAGATGGCGGACCAGAGTAAGGTAATACTTGTGTCTAACATATATTGTTTGTTCTCTACAGGAACAGAACCAAAGGAAATAAAGGAGCAATGGGGAAATACATCAAGATCAAGCATGAAAGCAATTCCAAACCTCTTTTCTTTCTTTTCTTTTTTTTTTCTTTTCAATCAATTTTCTTTTTCTTTTTTCATTTCTTTTCATTTTTTTAGTAAAGAAACAATGGTTCTCAAGTTCGATATAAAATGTACAATTCAGCAATCCATGAACAAAACAGGTGTGTGCACAACCATACTTATTGTGCATAACCACACTTAAAAGATGGCACATATTCTCAAAACAATTCCAAAGCTCCAAAATTTACTAATGCAGGATGAATCATGGTTTTTCAGGCTAAGGGCTTGTATTGAGTTGTAGAACAATGAAAGGGTATGCAGCCTGAAAAAGGGATATCAACGGAAACAACCCAAGGTAGGCTCATCTGGCTATAGTCTCATCGGAACAAAATTTCCTAAATCATATCCAAACATGCATATTAATCAGAAAAGCATAAGAAAGAGTCAAGCCAAGGCCACTGTGCAAGCATTCAAGAGGCATATATCACACAGGGTAAAACAATTCAAAAGCAACTTGACATGGAAAGAGAAAGCTAGGATATCAGTCCACAGAATAACTAACAATTCATCCTCCAAAGGTGAAGTGAGTGTCCCAAACAGAAAATAGAAACTTAACACAAATTACCAAAAAAATGAAAAAAACAACTGACTCCCTCTACACTTGAAGTACACATTGTCTCAATCTAACTCAAGCATAATATCAAAAGATCAAAGCTCAACAAATGGACCTGGACAAGTGCAATAAAAGTAAGGAAGGAGAAAGAAAACTCCTTGAATCATGGTGAAACATAAGTGGGGTCAAGTAGGGAAGTATCCTCTACAATAGTATCCACCAAGGCATGGTTGCTGAGGAATGGCTTCAGACGATGCCCATTTACTTAGAAGCTCTTATCGATGGATTGGCTCTTGAAAATTCCTATAATCACTTGGCCACATTCCTGGAAATTTGTAACACGATGAAAATAAACAAGGTACCTAACAATGTTACTCGCTTGAATTTGTTTCCTTTTTCTTTTGCAGGAAATGCAAAGGTATGGTTGCACTCTTTCTTTGAAAATATCTTGACTAAATGGGATGATTTAGTCAAAAAATTTCTTCAAATTTTTTTCACTCAGTCCAAGGTAAATCAAGGAAGGCATGAGTGATGAGTCATTATTTTATTCCATTCCACTAGCCTTTGTGTACCCATTTGACAGTTGTTGAGTGCTTAATTGTTCATCTTTAGAGTGTTTTTCATTTGTTAGGCTTTATTGGGCCATTGTTCCGAATTTGGACTAATTTCACATTATTTGGCCTAATTTTTGTTTTTAATTATTTTTAGATATTTGGGTGAAGCAAATTTTGGAGCTTGGACATTAATATTCAGTTGAAGAGAGTTGCCACATCGTTTCCATATCATTTCCACGTCCTTTCCATGTCATCTGAGTGCATGGGCCAACATTTGAGGCCTAGTAGTGACATTTTGGTAATTCTGCAGCTCATAATGGCATTTTTGTAAATATGAGTGGCATGGGTGATGGGACCACGAAATTAAGTCTGGATGCATGTAAGGAGCCGCACACTTCATCTTCTACACCTATCCATCCACCATTTTCGGGCTCCAAGCTTCCATGGAAGTGCTTCTTGCAATTTTTCACGGTTTTGGCTAGTTTTTATCGTTTTTATGCACATTTGACAGCACCCATTGAGGGTTTTGCGTTTTGATTTCGTTTTCTATCTGGGGAAGCTCATTTTGTGGATTTTATTGATTTGGAACAACATCCATTGATGGAGTTTTCGGATTTATATATCACAACACCGTTTTACATTTCTTTGGAGCTTTGAAATCTCTCTTTTGCTCTTGATTTGCGTCTTTAAGAATTCATAAGTTAGGGTTTTTGATTTTGATGTTCTGTTTCAAATTTAAGTGCTTGATTATTCCATTTTGATGTCTAGCTAAGCTTTTTGCATTGATTCCTTGACAAAATTGAAATGAAACCATGAGATTGTTGATCGATTTTGGGTTGTATTCGTAATTACATTGAATTCATGTTGCGTTTTTTATGATAAACACGTTTTTTATGCATGCTTAATCTCAAATTTGTGTGTGCACATTGAGGGACTCATATTCATGCTTAATGTTTATGGGTTCTTTCACAACTTGCTTCAATTTGTGGGTGTTAATTGCCTAAAATCTGTTATGCTTAATGACAATGAATCCATGATAATTTTCGCTTAGTTGATTACTTAGGATTCATGAGAGCAAATTCGAATAGAACAATTAATTTGGTAATCTGTGATTGGTGGATTTCAATGGAATCAAGGAATCATTGCATGTTCATATAACTGTTACATTTATCTGCGAATTGAAGTTTGTTGTGAATCGGAATCTGCCAAACCCCCCTGTGTTATTGTGTTGTGTTCATCTGGAAATTGAGGGTTTGAACAAGAACATTGGTCGTTGGGAGACGACTTGGTTCAACTGTCACATACTACATTTTAAGTGTTTTAATTTGGTAGGGTACAAGCTCTATCAATGAGATAACATCATTCCAACGAGATTATGAAGAATCCTTGAGCCAAACATGGGAACGGTTTAAGGGGTCGTTGAGGAAGACGCCAATGCATGGATTTGAAGATCCAACACAAATTAATATCTTTTGAGGGGACTTATAGCTCAAACCAAGTAATGTTAAATGCCTCATTTGGAGGCATAATCAAGTCCAAGACACATGCAAAAGCCAAAGTACTGATAAAAAACATTGCTTCAAATGATTACGAGGTGCAGAATGAGCGCACCTAACTACAAAAGGATGGAGTATTGGAAGTGCAGACTCATGATGCGTTATTAGCTTATAATAAGCTAATGAAACAACAGATCAAGGTGCTTATGAAGAAGCTGTCATCATTGCCACAAGAGATTCAGAATGCTTCCCAAATACAACACCAACCACCGATGCAAAGTTGTGTTGTGCGAAGGAAATCATGGTAATGGGTTATGTGCTGTGCAAAGTCAACTGTAGGAGGACGTCAATTACATGGGAAATTAAGGCTACCAGGGAAATTACGACAAATACAATCAAGGGTGGAAGTCTCATCCAACCGTGGGACAAACTGGACCCTCTCACAGGTAGCAACAACAACAACCCTCTTTATACGGAAGGCAAAAAATGTTGGAAGAGACACTCCAACAATTCATGCAAGTGTCTTGTTCAAATCACAAAATCACGAAAGCCTCTATTCGTTATCCAAAAGATTAAAATGTTTATCCACTAGTCTTGAGAACCCCATTTGGAGAAAATGAGTATAGGAATCCACTTACAAAAAAAAAATGTCATTGATTACTTTTTTTTTTCAAATTTCTTTAGTTTTTTTTTTGGAAATTATTTTTAATGATTTTGTTGAGTATGATGGATGACATGATGTGATGATGCATGACATGTTATGATTTTCTTTTTGAAACAATATGATATACTTACATGAATGCATGGATGCATGAGTGAAATTTACTTTTTTTTTTTCATTTTTTATTTTTCCTTTATTTTAATTTGGGAGAAAGGAAAACTAGGCTCAGAGGCTAGAGAAAGAAACTGAGGCAAGACAAAATTAGGTTTAGGGGCCAGTGTGGAAACTAGGCTTGGGGCCCGTGTGAAAACTAGGCTTATGGGATATTGTTCATTTATATGAATGAAGAGGACCATAAATTTGAGAAACATCATAAAAAACAAATTGTGTATTTTATTTTAATTTTTTCCTTTTAAAACGAAAGGATTCAATAGCCATTCATATGAGTGAAGAGGGTTTTGATTGGAAAGGTGGAAACAATTTTATTCAAAAAGATGAATGACTCATGTATGCATGACTTTGTAGGATGTATGAATTTTTCTTTTGCATTCATGGAATCAATTTACTTTGATTTTTTTTTTACTTTTCCAAATCACTTCTTTGATCTAATCAGCTACTAACGAATCATTTTTTTAATCATTTCTTTTGAAATACTATTTGAATGACATGCATGAAATTGCCAAGGGCTTGAAAAGGTTTGGATGAGGTGATGAAGATTAACTAGAGAGTTGTCCTAATTTGAATTGGTCTTAGAGCACAAAATGTGTATGAGCTTTCCTCAAATATTGATGGTATGAAGAAAATGATGGGAACTTCAAAAATTTGCCCCTAGTACGAGAGCTTAGGATGGTCTTAGGGTGCAAAAGCATGTTTGGCTTTTCTCAATTGAGGAGATTGAAAAATGACGGGGTCTTCACAAATTTCCCCTAATGTGATCACAATTTTCAATGTAAACAAATGCCCCAATTCAGAATGAATGATGGGAATATATGAATCACTAACAAAGTGATTGCCCCAGTTTGAGTTTGGGATTGATAAAGATGGACTATTTTAAGGTTGGTCAAGGTTTAGACTTAGAGTGGGGATATTGTAGTAGCAAAGATGGAGTTTCAAGAAGAATGAATTGAAAGGGGACAACCCAAATTTAACTTAATTGTTTGATTTCCCATGATAATTTTGAAGCTTTGGAAACATGTTAACCAAACATAAACTGCCCTAGTGTTTAAAATCTGAACACACTTTTTCAATATTTTTTTTTATAATTTTTTAAAACAAACCTGTTAGCAAATCAAAAGTTTCTCCTAAGTTAAAACCTTCGAAACATAACAACCAATCTTTGATCTGTGAAAACTTTATTAGGCTTGTATCATGGCCAAAGCTAGGGGTATGGATGCAAATGATATTAAAGGCCCAAAAAGTGATGTGGTGGTTGTTTCAAACAATGATCTTTGAATAATGTTTCATTCAGAATTTGTTTGACTTTTTTTTGTTCACCTTTTGCTTCTCTTTTTCTTTTCTTTTCTTGATATAACCATTTCTTCTTTTATTTATATATTTTTGTATTGGTGAACTACCATTCAGATGAAACAAATGCAAACATTATGTCAACCCTTAGTGTGAGGGTGAGCCTTGTTTAGGGTAATTTGAAAGAAATTGTTTCGAAGGCTCAAATTGGGTAGTAAAGGATCATTACTTTTATTTTTATTTTTTGGATAAAGAAACATGGCCACACATAATTTCAAATCATGCTTGTTTTTCTCAATAAAAACTTTAATTCAGAGGAAAAGAATTTAGTTCATCTGATATGATGTCCCTTGTTTTGTTCTTTTTTTTCACTTCTTTTTTTGTCTTATTTTTGCCCAGACTGTCCATAAGAGTTTTCAGCCTAGCTGATTATTCTTCATTTTTTTGTGTTCAGAGAGTTTCTTGTAATCATTTTAAGGTATGTGTCCCCTTTATAATCCTCCATGAAAATGAAAACAAGGTTTAAAGTGGAAGAGAGATGGAAAGGGAGATGGATTTGAGCAATTTCATGTATGCAAGACTAGATGGATGCTTCAAAAGAACTGATTACAAACAAAATTTTATTTCTTTATTTAATCCATTGATTTGACCAAAGAATGTTTCATCATTTTCTCATTTTTCATAAGAAAGATTCTAAGAATTTGGTGATAAAGAAAGTGGGAAACAATTTGAACTTATTGTAGTGCATTTTTTTTGTTTATTTATTTTTTAAAATTATGCATATGCATGTTGAAACTATGAACATGGTACCATGGATGACTACAGAATGGGAATGCAAATGCATGGTTGTGCCTCGCTACACACTTATTCATATGATATGCCAATGAAATGTATGCTTATGCCTTGGGAGGCATTTTTTTCCTATTTTTTTTATAATGGTGTGATTGTGATGAATTTATTATTATATACAAGGAAATGTGAGGGTAAATGACGCAAATAGTTTCCCTTCAGGCCTTAATTTAACATAGGTTCCACACTTAAACTTCTAAGGCAAAGTATATGTGCTCACAAGGATAGTTCCCTAATACCAAAAGATCAAGATCACTAGAGCTATAGTTCAAACCTAATACACATATAATCAATATCTCATCCAATTACCTCACGATTCGCCACTTAAGAAATATTTACAATATGAACAATTTCTAAGAACACTTTTTCTTTGATCAAAACCCCTCAAAAATCATGAAAACACAATGATCGTGCCAAACTGGCCCGCGTTGCCTGTCGGTAGTTCATCGCCCGCCAGACGGTTCATAGTAGATGCACAAAAACTTGAAAAATGCATGAGTCACGTGGCGGCAAATCGTCACCCGCCAGGCAGTTTCTGGAAAAAATTCCAAAAACACGAAATTTTAGTAAAGACAAGAATAATCATACATAATCGTGATATTGGAAGTTTTTGACAAAGTGACGTTTGAAATTTTGTAATTTAAATTAAATTGAAATTTTTTTTATTAGTATATTTTCAATGATAATTCTTTTTCCGCTAAACGCAAAAATTTTCTAACGTTTCGTGACATCCAAAAATTTGGGGTGTTACATTTAGGCTCGAAGCGTGGACTAGATTGGGAGTTTTGATGATTGGTGTTTTGAATAAAAAATTGTAAACATTGTGGATATTTATTATAAATTGTCTTTATAAATTATGGAATATTGGACTTTTCATAGTTTAATAAAGATTTAAATTTCCTGTGTTTTTAGGAAATAAGGTATTATGAAATGCAGTGTAATTATTTATTTTCCTTATTTTATTAAAATTTGTAATATCCTGACGGGATGTTACAACAACAAAATCACAAGCTCATTGATACCCATATCTAATTGCGACAAGATTGAAATATACATCAAGTATGATAACAATATACCTTCTTTTTCATTTATAAACTAATTCTATGTTTCTCCTAATCAAACGTTGATGTCTTTTATAGTGAGTATGAAGAAAGTGTTAATATACACACTAGAAAGAAAAAGATAATGAAAACCCAAGCCCAAACCCAAATTCTAGAGTTTCCTGAGTGGTTTAGAACTCGGGTCTTGTAAGATGATATAGCAATTCAACTTAATGAGTTCTTTAGAGGTCCAAATAATGTTGCAAAATGATTTTTAGGTTACCTCATCAATAGATATAGATTCTGTAACACCCCAATTTTGGGATGTCATGGATAGTTAGAAAATGAACGCATTTGACAGAAAAGAATTATCATTGAAAATGTACTAATAAAAAAACTTATAATTTAATTTAAATTACGTAGTTCAAAATGTTAGCTTGTCAAAAAAACTTCCAATAATAATTGCGAACAAAGGGAAATAAAACAGTCTCCAGAATTTTCTTTAAAACAACTAAATAAATATAAGAACTTTCGAGTTCACCCCAGTCTCTCGCCAATCTACTCCATGTCAAAAACATCTGCATTATCATCTACTCCTGTATAACACAAAAAAACAAATATGGGTAAGCTAACCATAAACAATGATATATAAAATAATTTCGTAAATAAAACACAACACATAATACTCAACATCTCATTCAAGTAACGCTTAAGCATTAATATCACAATCAAACTTTATTTTGAACACGCAACCCCCAACATCCAAACAACCATATCAAACCAACAAACTATCTCATTCGTCTAACATTCTTACACATAATAATCATAATCAAGCTTTGGTTTTCCGCGGCCTTTTACCCCACAACAACATCTAATTTCCTAGAAATAGATTGTTCGATGTGTCCCACTATCGCAGCCAAACTGTCTCCCTTATTCCTCAAGTAATTATGAGTAAAAATGTCGATGCATCGCACACTGGGCACTATACTCGCAAGTAGCTAAAATAAAGTGAAACATCTTTTCCCTCCCCATGGGCATTCCTCTACTTTCGTTCACTCACTCAAACCTCATGGAGAAAAACTTCAAGAAAGCTGAAACGCACAAGAAACAATGCCACCTAATGCAACCTGCACCTAAAAAGTTTAGGAAAAAGAAAACAACTATTGATACCCCTCTCCCCCTTACACGTTAGCACACTAAAACTCATGCTTGGAAAGATGATCCAATGAACCATGTAGCACCAAAACGGACCCATGCACAAAGCCAAAAGAAAGAATGGAAAGACCATGCACACATGAAACCAAAAAACGTGTATAACCTAACACTATTAGGCTATAAGAAAATAAAATAAAGAACTAAAAAGATCTAGTCCAAGAAGAAAACGTGTGGCTGCACCTTAACCAAAACAAAAACCATGATATGCATTAAACATAAACAAGAATTTGCACTCAGAGCAAAAATGCAAACCAAACTATACATAAAAATTGAAACCAAACACCAAGTCAAACCTTCCAATCTAACAAAAGTGAAAAGAATGAAACCCATTGGAAAAGAAATAAAACAATGACAGTAACCACTTTCATCACCATTCCGTGTACCCATGCACACTCCTCAGATTTTCATACATCAATCAAACAAACAACAAGAAAGCGATGAACACAAACCAATATGTAGCTTCCCCTACACTACACATGCATGCTTTTCAACTTTCATTCATCAAGCAACCAAAACAAAGACAACAAGAAAAAGGTCAAGCTTTAAACAAAACAGAAAACAAAGTTAACTTCCCCTAACCTTTGTAAGATGCTCTCTCGTTGCCTTAGCTTTACCAACCACGGACTCTCTCTCGGCTCCACCTCCTCCTCACGGTTTCTCTCAAGTCTTCCTTTGCCCTTTTCTCCTTCCTCTTTTCTAATCTTTAAAGAACCCAAAACTAAGGGTTTTTATTCCTCAACCCAAACCTAAACCTAGGTTATCTACTCAAGAAAATATGAGAAGCCACAAGACAAATATTTTGGCCATTTTTATTCTTCTAAAATATACGTAAAATGTGTTTAGAGTTTATGTGGTAGCAAGGAGAAATAAAAACTAAAGAGGATAAAAGCAAAGTGTTGCGTGCTGCACTCAAGTATTTGAAACCGCAATTGAAGAGAGAGAAAACTAAATAAACTTTTGTGGGCCCCACAACAGAATAAAGAAAGGAAAAAAATAAAATAATTAAAACCCCCTAGACGCATTGAACTAGACGCATTCTTAAGACATAAAGCGTTCCAATGATTTATATACATATATGCTACATTAAATATAATATTAAAATTTAAAATAAATAAAATAATAACTTACATCACTTAAATAATTATCACATATTTCTGAATTAAATAAAATAATTAAAATAAATAAACAACACTTAACTTAAATCAATCAATTAATTACTTCATCATATATCAAGATTAATTAAAATACTTAATTTAAATAAATCCACAATCTCAAACAAGTCATCAATTTTTCTGTGTTTCCCTTTATTCTATTTTTTCTCGGGTTTTACATATTCCATACCGCAAAGTGAGATGCTAGACGAGAAACTCAACATTCTAGTGTAACTTTGATTTCAATGACTCCAAGCTTTTCAAGTTCTAAGGATGAAAATCCAATAATAGAACCCATATCATATTATGGTGTAATTACATATATAATATAGTTAGATTATTATGGAACTTCAAGTTAGTCTTGTTTAAATGTGACTGGTTTGAGGGTGAGGATGACAAATATGGACTAAGTTGTGTGTACTTTAATAGAAAATGCTACCAAAATGATCCTTTTGTGCTATCATCTTAAGTTCATCAACATTTTTATATACAAGACCCCTTTCTAGCAAATAGGAAGTATGTTATGAAGACAGTTCAAATAGATTTATTTAACATGGGAGACCAATCTAATAAATCAAATTGTATTAAACAAAATGGTCCAAATAATGATGGTGAACTCAATTGGGTTAGGGAAGACATGCTTGGCAAAGTAATTGAGAAGCGTTCCTCTGTTATGGATAAAATTGATTTTGATGACACTTTGTTGATTTTGGGGACTAATTATGGTTAGTTTCATGTTTAAAAACCTATTTTATTTTTGTGTAATTTGTACAACAAACTAGGTTTTTCTTATATATTTACATGTTGAGTCCTAGTGTGTTTGCTTTCACAGCTCATCTTATAATTTTTTTTATATGTATGTTAAAGATTTTGTAGCTTTTTATAGGGATAAGCAGTTTTGCATCCTTTCAATCCTAGTCTCAAAGTAATAACATCCAATATCAAGTGACCTCATTTGCCGTAACAACTACCTAAGTAAAGGTTAGTTTATTCTCTTTCATCTTTATCCACATTTGTTGCATAGTAATTCATAGGGATTTTAGTTCTTAATATTAAAAATTGGATTCTCTGTCATTGGTCACCATGTGCACACAATTCCTTGATATTTTCCATTTTTGTTTTGTTCACATATCAAGATAAACATCCAGTGGTCTATACCTAAGAAAGACTTTATTCTACAACAATTTCCCAATCAAGGTTAGTTTTTTTTTTTCTGTTATTGGACATCCTATGCATTAATGATTTGCATAGTATGTGGATTACCACTCTTCTAAAATCCAATGGTCTATACGAAACTATATATGTTACATGTTGTTGTATTCCTTACTAAACTTGCTTGAGCTCACTGCTTGAATTTTTTAGAAGAATTTTGCCATTAAAAATAATAAGAGTGGGGTTCTGAATCATGTCCAATTGTATTGTGCCATTAAGTTGAATGAACCAGGTGTTCTGAATCATCTTTTGTCTTTCATACTACAAAATTCCATGGGGGAAAAGGTAGTATGCATACCCTTAGCGCATATGAAATGGAGGAAGCATTGAGTAAGGGTTGGATTGTGATTTAGAAAGAAAAGAACAACAAATAAGGATCTAAAACTTTGATTGCATTGATCTTTTGTTCTTAAGGCATCTGTTTATTTTTAAGAGATGAGAAAATAAATTTTCTCTGAACAATATGTCCATGTGTTTGGTGAATAGATCCATTTAGTTTAGAGGGGCAAGGAATATTTGTTAAGATTAAGGATGCTTTCTATAGGTAGCTGAGAAAAACATTGACAAAGTACTTAGCAACACCCTCCTCCAATTCATAGTCAATACCTTGAAAGAATTCCCGAACAAAAGATAACAACCTATTGTCCCTTGTGTTCTAGGCTTGTGAAAAGTCCACAATAAAAGTGTATGCCTTATTTTTTGTAGCACTAAGGCTACACATAATATGCCTTTCAATTTTCTCATCCTGACACCTAAAAATATGAGCTAAAATGGATGTGTAGAGTGCCCAATGAACTTTAGCAATAAAGTTAATATATGTTTCCAGAAGAGGCTTGCCTGATTCATACAACCCAGCTACCTGATGATAAATTTATTGCAGCTTATATCCCAGATGCACCCATGAAACACAACTACCTCAAAGCAAGATCAATCGAACCCTCCTTAATATACACCATCAAAACATCACTAGTTGTCATATGTACATAATACCCCATGGCCTTCATTTCAAGTAGAATTTTGGCAACCATATCAACAAACTTCTTATTAACCAATAGAGTTAAAAGCACGATATAAGTGCTTAGCCCATGCCTTAAACCTACATTAGTCATTGAATTGTACAATTTCATGGCAGTATCAATTTGTCCAACAACAAAATGCATTTCTAAAAGCCTTAGAGCAGTTTCTACTTTCCTAGACTTCACATAAGACTCGATCAGAGAAACAAATATGGTAGGGGGTGGATTGTAGCTATAACCTCTCATCTCCATGTAAACCTTCATTGCACATTGTAGAGTTTATGGTTGCATAATCTATCTCAAAAACCTTAAGATAATGTTCATACTTTGTTTTTTAGATAAAATAATATCAAAACAAATATACTCTGCGTAATTTAACATAGTTTCTACATAAAGTATATAATGGAAGTTTCGTTGGCATTTAGGGTAAATATACTAGGGCTAATAAGCCCTTTGTCATCATGTATATGAATTAAGATGAAGTAGGTGAAAATATTAACTATCTACTTTTGTTGGCATTCAGGGTAAATATACTAGTGTGTGGACAACAAGGCTAAGAATCTGACAGAATGAACTACCCATTCAGTAGAAAAAAAGTATGAGTTATAACCTATCATAACATTCAAGTTGCACTATTTATAACACATAACAAATAGATCGATTATCACATAGAAATATGCATGTTAGTGTATTTATAGCCAAAGAAAACCTAGCTAGCACGTAAGCATGCATGATAGATGGAATCTTTTTCATTCCAACACGTAAGCATGCATGATAGATGGAATCTATTTTATTCCAACGAATCTTACGAATTTATGATCATGTTTGCAAGACCCATTATTTCTAAATCCTTTTCTTCTATGTTTTTCTTTTTTCAGACAATAGAGGCCAGAGATAAGTTTAAAATGACTATTCCAAATTTGGAGGTGCTTGAAATGAAATGAAGCAAAGAACTACGAAAGAATGTAAAGATAAAGCGTGAAAAGATAATAAGCATTTGAGAGGTCACTACTGGACCTACGATTGTACCAAAAGGACAATTTAATTTGACTGATTTTGAAGTATGTAGTCAACCCAATTTGAAATCCCAAGAGTTTGAATTAACAAAAAAGGATAAACCTATTGTAGTGATGTATAATCCTAAGCTTCCTACCCAAAAGAACTTGACATTGGAAACATCCATGACTAAAGAAAAAGAGCATATACAAATGCAAGATTCAAATAGGTGGTTAATGAAGGGAGTAGTAGTTGTAAATGAAAGGTCTTGCACCAATCAACAACTATAGCCAATAGGAAGAACACAATCTCAAAATTCCAAGGCAAAGCTTTTGGCAATTGCAAACACAATGGTTGGAGTTAGCAAGTCAAGTTCCAAACAACAACCAAGACTAAAGGAAACCAAGGTAAATTCTAGAGCAACGTTGGTGCCAATGAAAAATGTTAGAGCTCAAATTAATAAGTCAAATGAAGAATGACAACCATCAACAATGATGACATTGGAAGATGAAAACTCTAGGACAAAGAAGAAGTCCAATGATGAACCAATGATGGGAGAACAAGGTACTAACTAAAATAAGACATGAAGGACCTCATTATGTCAGTTAATGTTGATTGATGAATTTCTCAAAGAAAATAGACAAGATGGTGAAGGAATAGATTTAGAAAGTGAAAGTGAAAGTATCGAAGAAGATATTGAAGAAGAGCATGAAAACCAAGACGAAGTAGGTGTCCATTTAAATTCCCTACAAGAAGGTAAATATTTCAGTTTCATTAAACCATAAAATGAGTATTTGTCAATTTCTTTATGCGATATTTGTTAAGTTATCTTATACAATTTTAACTTAGAAATAGTTATGTCTAAGAAAAAAAACAAGAGGATCAACTCAGTGCTTACAAATACATGCAAGAGGCATTGAAGACCGTCAAGAGATTATATTGGATGATGATGGAGAAACTATTGGTGCAACCGACAAAGTTGTGTCAGACTTACGTTAGTTTCTTGGCACAATAACAAGGAATTATAACTTTTGTCCTTTGATTTATACAAGCTTTAAGGCGGTGCTCAAAGATAACAAGGATCACATATGGAAATATGTGTTGGTATGGCTTGTACAATTTTGACTTTCTCTCAATTAAATATGTTTTGGTATGGTAATATTTTATTAAATATATGTAATGCGATCATTTTTGTAGGAGAAATTCATTATCTCCCTTAAAGGAGAAAAAATAATATTTTCTCACATAAATGATGTTTGGAGGCACTACAAGTGCTCTATCAAGAGAAATCATTTTCTAAAGTACTCTTCCTTGAAGGAGTAACTAAAACATCGTCCATTTGATATTTTTGAAGATCATTTCAAGCAGTTGTTGACATAATAGAAAAAAATCCACTATTCAAGTAAGTTATTGCAAATATTACTATTATAAATTCAAACTTTCTATCTAACTTAATATTTTTCTCTCTAATATATAATGTAGAGCATTATTTAAAAGAATTTTACTAATAGAGCAAAGCAAAAATATATGCATTAAATGGGACCAATAAATTTTGTTAGAATTCATGTTCAATTGGTATTATTATTTCAATTTCAATGCTTTACTATTTCTTGCTTTACCATATCTAATGTGCAAATGTATTTTAATTATATTTCTTAATGCAACTTGCAAATAGGAAGGAAGGGGAAGAAGTGACTCATGTTGAAATTTTCATCAAAACTCGTCAAGGTCTTAAAGGAAAACTAGGGGATGAAGAAACACAAAATGTTATTTTAAGTATTTTACTTAATTAAATATTAAATATGTCTAAAATTTAAAATTGATTAGTCTTCATTGTGATTTCCTATTAGGCTACAAGCTCCCTATGTATAATACAGCTGTGTTGGTCGCTTCATTATTTAATAGGAAGTTTTGTAATTTGCTTTTAACGGTTCAGAAAGGAAGTTGATTTCTCTATGAAATTCGTTGAGTATCGAAAAAAAAATGCTTTAGTATGTGAGGTCTTGCTGATGAACAAGTGAACTTTTAGAATGGTGGGTTTAATGATCATTCTATGATTTTTGTTTCTTACGTAAAAAGCAGCAAATGATACTGAATGTGATGGAAATTTTGAAGTGCTAATATTATATAAATGGAATAATGAGATTATAATTATTTATAATACAGGTGAGTGGTTTTTTTTATGGTAGTGTTAAAACAGTTGGGGTTTAAGTGTTGGAAATTTGATGTGCGGTGGTGTTTTATATATGTAGCAGTGCATAGTATTTTTTTATGCGTCAATGTTTTAAGTAGATAAAGCTAGAACAGTTTTGACCTTTTCAAGTTGGAAATGATTTATTTTATTCACGTAATCGTGGTTTTGTGATTGGCACGGGATATGATATAAAGGTTAAAGTAATTGGTGTTTGAGTTTGATATCTTCTTATGTTTTTATTTTAGTATAAATTGATGTAGAACTTTTATGGAGTTAAATAGTTTGGAAACTTTAATGTCTGGAGCATGCGTTTGGTAGTTTGGAGTGCGTGAGTATTCTGTTGGGTTATAGATATAAATGATTAGTATATTATATATGGTATGGTAAAAGATTTTGATTTTTTATTATTATTATGAAAATTATTTTGGGAGCATAAGGAAATAATGGATACAGTACTGTGGTGTGATATTAGGTGCGATGAAAATTTATTATTTAGTGTGAATTAAAAAATTGGTGTGCAGTAGTGACGAAGTATATATATGTGCAATTTAAGCGTTCATACGTTTTACAATTACCGTGAATTGTGTTGGGTGTAATTAATTAGTACATTTTATTTAATTGAATAATATATTGATTCATTAATATTTTTATCTTATATAAAATTACTCTCGTTTGGCACATTAATTTAATTCATAAGGCATAAAAAAAATAATAATTAAAGTTTGATTAGTTTTTGGTGTAGTATTTTATTTTATACGCTTTTAATAATTATGTATGTATATATATTAGCATAGATAGCCTGATATTAATATATATATATATATATATATATATATATATATATATATATATATATATATATATATATATATATATATATATATATATATATATAAAGCACATTTTTGTAAAAGTACTACATTATAATTGAATGAGGATTTTGTTTGTTTACGAAGATGATGTTTTTGGATTGAATGAGAACTTGTTTGGTTAACTGTTGTATGAACATCATTTTGGAACCTTAAACTAGTAGTGTCACACTACTGGTGTGGAGCCTGGCGGTGCAAGTGGACCCGCCATGCGATAGGCCACAAAAAGAACTTGGAGACAAAACTCGAGAGTTGGTACCTGGCGACGTAAGGGGCTCGCCAGGCAGTCTAGAACCAGGTTCCGCCTAGCGAGGCGAGATACGCGCGAGTTAGTTTTGGTGCAAAGTTGGGGCACGAGGAGAGTTTCGACACAACTTTAGATGACGTTCATGATGCAATGCTTTGGTTGGGGGCTCAGTTACGAATGTATCTTGTATTGGGGTAACACGTGGCCACTCTAAGTTGTAGCCTGGTGGTTTAGGAAGTCTAGTGGAGTGTGCGAGATCGTGGCTCGTACAGCGAGGTTTCGGATGATTGCCCTCTACAGTGCATCTGGTAGAGGTTTGGTAGTCTGGGAACAACTACGGACTTTTGTTCGTTTTGGGGAACTCCACTTGGTGTCGCGGTGAAAGGGTGTGGTCAATTTATTCCCACGTGTGGACTATCAGGTGGTGGCCTATGGTCGGAGGGGCGAGTAGACACTCATGCAGAAAAGATTGATCAATAAAGTCATCAAAGACGGTAGAAATAATGGACGTCCAAATTAAGGGTTGAAAGCTAATAAACTAAGAAAAGGAAAAAATGCTAACATGTGTTAGACTTTTGATATTAAACTTTAATTTAGTTATGTTGTGTTTATTTGTTTTATTTGAGCTCACCCTATCTGTGTGTGTTTGGCGATGATCATGTAACTTGTTACATGGGAGCAAAGGTTGATGCAAGTGGGCATGAGGATGCATAGAGACGGAGTGGGGATCACTATGGGGCTGTTTACTAGTTTTAATATGAACTATTTTATAATGGATTGAGAAATATTTATATTTTTAATTATTGAATGCCGCAGTGTATTTATTATTGGCGTGTTGACTTTGGATTTTAAATTTTCTCGTGTTTTGGGAAAATAATTAAATTTCAATGAGGTTTTATCATCATTTTATTTCCTATTTATTTAAATATATCAATTTTCGGCTAGGACGTTTCATTGAATGGTGAAATTACTGAGACATTTTGTTAGGGTTTTGAATCTGTATTTTACTTTTTTTTTTTAATTTTAATTGCTTGTGAATGGTGACAACCAGTCTGGGATTTGTATTTAGCTTCATGTTGATGTTTCTTATCTGGTGGTAAGTTACATGTTTGGTTTGGGAAATACTAGAGGCATTGCCCTTTTAGTGTGTGTGAGTCATAATTATCTTAGTTTAGAATGAAATTATGCTTGCATTAGCTTCAAATGTATGTGGTGTTTGAATTAGGTTGAACTTGAGAGTGGCTAGTTTAGTTGAGAATTTCCATGGAGAAGGGATGTTAGTCCTGGAAAGTATTTAAACTTGTTTTCGTGAAAATTTTATTGTAGGCGTATACATTTTGGCTTGGTCCATGGGTTTGATTTTGATTGGAATATGTACAAAAAATTATGTTTATGCTAAACCAAACACGTGAGTATGGGTTTTTTTCGTTATAATATTGATCGAATAATTCTTAAAAATCAAATTATGGATTACACATGTTCTTAAAAATCAAATGCCAATTCAAGCAATTTGTAGGATGTGGGACCTCTGTTTAAATTAAGGGTGGGCAAAAAATCTAATTTTCTTGATCCAATCCACTTTTGCACCAATCCAATCCATTTTATTAAAAATCCAATCCATTTAAAATCCATTTTGATGGATTTGGATTTTAATCTAATCAACATTTTATATATTTTATGGATTAGATGTCCATTCTATAAATCAAGATTTTCAAATATGGATAATCCAAAAAATCCAATCCAAATTTTCAATTTAAATTTTTAGTAGGGTTAGGCTAAAAGTTGAGATAGACTAGGTTAAATTCAAACTCAAATTGGCCTTGCTTGATGACCTGTACGGACCAGGCAGGACCGTTGACCCTGTAGGGGCTAGAGAAGGCTGACGAATAGAAAAGGCTTTGCGAGCCTAAAGACATGAACAAACTAAGTGAGCCTGACAAACCGGATGAGTTGATTGGGCCCAATGCCCTGAAAAAGTCAAGTGAGCTCGATGACCCGAACGGGCCAGGCAGACATGATGACCCAAATGGACCAGGCGGTCTCGAAGCCCTGAACAGGCCATACGAGACCGATGACTAGAACGGGCCAGACGACCCCGAACACCCGAACAAGTCAAGCGGGCCCGAAGATCCGAACAAGTCAAGCGGGCCTAAAGACCCGAATGGGTCAGACAAACCTGATGCCCCAAACAGGTCAAATAGGCTCGATGACCCGAATGAGTCAAGCGGGCCTAAAGACCAGAACGGGTAAGACATACCTGATGCCTTGAACGGGTCAAACAGGCCCGAAGACCAAAACGGGCCAGGTGCGCCCAATGACTCAAACGAGTCAAGCGGGATTAAAGCCCCGAACAGGTCAGACAAACCTGATGACCCGAACGGGTAAGATAGGCCCGATGACCCGAATGGCTCAGACAAGCCTGATGACCCGAACGGGTCAAGCAAGCCAGAAGACCCGAATGGGCTAGGCGGGACCGATGACCCGAACGAGCAAGGTGGACTCGATGACCTGAACGGGTCAAGCAAGCCCGAAGAACCGAACGGGCCAGGCATGCCCGATGATCTGAACAGGCTAGGCAGGCTCGAGGACCTGAATGAGCTAGGCGGGCCCAAAGACTCAGATGGGCTAAGATGGTTCGGCCCAACGACTCAGAATGGTCGTGCGCAACGACTTGTACGGACTGGGCAAGCCCGACAACCCTAATGGACCGAGCGAGCCCGATGATCCAAACAGGTTAAGTCGACCTGATGACTTAGACGGATTGTGCTAGACAACCCGTACGGATTGGGTAGGCCCGATGCTAGAATGAGCCAGGGGGCCCAAAGACCTGGATGGGCTAGGTCGGGCTGACCTGGCTATTCAGACGGGTTGTGCCCGAGGACCTGTACGGACAGAGCAAGCTCGAGACCTTGATGGGTCGAGCGAGCTCGACGACCCGAATAGGTTGAGTGGTGTTGGCCTTAAAAACACAAGTTTTAAAAAATTCAATTTAAATTTCTTTTATAAAAAATGGATTCTGGATTTTGAACTTGATCCAAATATTTGAATCTGGATTTAAAAAAAATTCAAACTTGTTTTGTTGAAAAAATGGATTTGGGTCGAAAATCTAATCCAATTATTTGAATCTAAAATGGATGTTCAAGCTCACCCTAGTTTAAATTATTGAATGGATGCATATGTAAGATAACATGTATATGTAGATTCTCGGTGTTTAAACATGAACTTTTGTTTATCCACATTTTATTTTGTTTAACTTTTGTTTCCTATTAGAATCATGCATATTATTACTTTTGGAGTGCTTCTGCGGGGTCCACATTGTAGTTAATGTTCGTAAAGCATTAGTTGATTGTGATGGTTGTAGTTAATGTTCATAATACTTTAGTTGTCCGTAATGTTAGTTTAAAGGGATGGCTGATTTCGTTTAGTTGATTTAATTTTCATACCTTTATTTTATGATTTGGTTATTGAATTCCTAGTCATATTGTCCCAGCATGCACTCCCATATTATAGTTTTCGCATCTCTACTTGCTATTGGGTTGTTCATTTCTATTTTCTCCATGCACTCAATAATTCCACACCCCATGTATTTAATTTATTTTTACTTTCTACACATGCGATTACACATGCGATTTCACTAGGTCCACACCTCACTCCTCTAATTTTGATTTTAGGTTAGGTTGAGCTTTACTTTTTTAACCACGTGATTCTTTTCATATACCACTATTTCCAAGTGTTTAGCTTTCTCCTTTCTAAAATAATAAAATAATAAAAATAAATTAAATTAAGAATAAATTTCTTTATTTTAAAAATGGCTTTTTTATCTACTCAACCGCTCGCGTTGCACGACACTCTTTTTGTTAAAAAATATATATAAACAAAAATTATAAAAATGGTTTTGGTGTCTAATCGACCGCTCTCCTCGCACGAAACTCTGTTTCAAAATACAAAAATTATAAATGTTTTTGTTGTCTAATCGACCGCTTGCTTCGCATGACATTTCTTTTTATTAAAATATGAAAATATAAAAATGGTTTTGGTGTCTAATCGACTGCTCTCCTCGCACGATACTCCTTTTCAAAAATACAAAAATTATAAATGTTTTCGGTGTCTAATCGACTACTCGCGTCGCAAAACATATCTTTTTATTAAAATGTGAAAATTATAAAAATGGTTTTTATGTCTAATTGATTGCTCGTATCGCACGACATTTCTTTTTCAAAAATACAAAGTATAAAAAGAAATTTTGGTGTCAAACTGACCGCAAACATCGCATGAGACTTATTTTCAAAATGTCAAAAGACAACTTTCAAAAATTAAATAATTTAATCAAACTTTTTTGTAAAAAACCTCGTAGCCCTGATTTCTCATTTCTAATGAAAATATGTAGGACCAAGGTTAATCCTTGTCGCCTCCTCTTAACTCAAAAAATAATTTTGTTCAATATTTTCTTATTTATGGGAAAAATAAGTATTTAAAATAAAAACATAATTTTTGCAAATTTAATTAAATGTTCCGCCCAAAGGCGAACGCTCTAGGGTGCTAATACTTTTCCTACACGTAACCGACTACCGAACTCAAAATCTGAATCCCTATTTCAAATCAATTTATTTTTGGTTCGTTGTTCCGTCGCGATTTAGTTTGTGACAGTTTTGTCAATCTTTTCCCATTCAATGTAGACATTAGGGTCATGTTCTCCCTTAAACTTTGGAATCTTGATGGGTGGTGGTTGTCTTGTTGACAATTGGTTGCACCTTCTCCCACCCTCACTGTCATGCCTTCTTCTCCATTCTCCACCATAGGAGTCCTCGGATGAGGTCCTCCGCCTCCTTTCATCCTCTCTTAGTTGTTATTTTTGTTGAATTTGTTGAATGTAGGCATGGAGAACTCTTTCATTAGGTGTTTTATCTTCTCTTCTACTAAGCTCCATTTGTTGGAAGAGGGTGTTAAGATCTACCAAAGGTCCTTGTGTAGCCACGGGAGTCACCATTAGAGGTGAAATGGAGAGGACGAACCCTTCTCTTCCCTTGCATCTTCCAAGATCGGACTTAGATCCATTTTCCTACAACAAACAAAACAAAACATTAAGACATTTAGCGTTAGCGTGCTGCAGCAAGAATCTCGATAGCAATAATAAGAAATGTGTTGCAGTGTTAAGGTTCCCGAGACCAAGTATGGACTTCTAATTCAATTCCTAAGTGTTTTTTATCACACTCTCAACCCTACAGTGCAAGGCCACACTAAAAAATCCACCAAAGGAGTGAAAGCACTTTTAAGATTTTGAAACCTTTCTCAAACATAAGATTCAAATGGTTTGGCCCCCAATATTCAAAAGAGAACAATGAAGAAAACCACTAAGACAAAACTAAAATTACTTAAAGACAAACAATAAAAGTACCAAAACCAAGAAAGTTAAACTCTAAAGAAAGGGAATTATGTGACAAAACTTTAACCAGACAAACAAGAAAAGCTCTTGAAAAAGACTTCATTGCAAAACACTTTAACATACACTATCAAGTCCTAGCTCATGCACAAACCAAGAAAGATAATAACCATATAAAATAGTGGAACTAATTAGCCAATATCACCCAACACTCAAGTATGAAAACTAGTAGCATAACAACTAGTGAAAAACACAATTTTAGTTCACAAAGAAGAAAGATTGCTCTCGGCTTTTAGGTAAAAAAATGTAATATTTTTTTTTCACAAACTAGCTTCAAAAGATGGTCAGAAAGTGTTTTAGGTGGCTTGGACACTTAGTTCCTCAAGTTTTAGGACAAAATCAATTTCAAAGAGTAGGCATCAAGCAAGACATGTATTCATGCAAGATTCAAGTACTTGAAAGCAAAGGAAAGAAAACTTCAAACAAGCATATGACATAGGACTCGAGCAAAGTTTAAGACAAAAAATGACATGTTAAGAAAAAAATTGGCATGGTAACAAGGCAAGAAGAAGCTCTCGGCCAACAATATTTTTAAGCACAACAAGGCATGTTTTAACTTCATCAACACAAGAATTTAAATAGAAGGAGTTTTGGGTACTTGAACATCTAATGAAGTGTAGATAAAATGTGCCTACCAAGTTGAACCATCAAATCTGAGAGCCTACCAAAGATCCAAAACATAGAAACTAAAAGTTAGCACAAGAAAACACCATATTCAAGGACAACCAAAGCTCTAGATACCAAATGATGTAGGATTATCTCAGTTCCTTTTAACATTCATGAATATGGTGATGATTTCTTAAGAAATAATCCCCATTAGACATTAAGATAACATGTTATTTAGATGTGAAGGTTCATTTCACAAAGCTCTAGAGAAGGAAAGAATGGATTGATTCAAGTAAGAAAAGGAAGGGAATGTGCATGAAAAGGTAAAACCCGAGAACAAAATAACATGGAATCCGAGAGCAATAAAGGAAGAAGAAAACATAAAAATGGCAAGGAAATGAATGGAAATATGTGACAAGCACACCACTAAAAAGGAGAGGCCAAAGCCATGAATTCCTTTGAATATAAGTGATGGTGCCTCCACTTGAGTCTAGGCTCAAGATAAGGCTTAGAAGTACTCATTCCTTGGGGAGGAAACTCTCACAAATGGTTGATACACAAAGCTATCTTGAATTATCCAAAATGTTCAACCCTTTTACAAGTGTTAGGGGTCCCCTTAAATAGAAATGTCTAGGGGCCTCTAAGTAAAACAAAATAAGTGTAACATCCCTAGGGAATATTACTTTTGAAAATAAATATAATAAAATAAATAAAAAATTATTACTGTCAAATCTCATTCATAACGGTACTTTCCCAAAAACGCGGGAAAATTAAAAACCATGGAATCGCATACATTACAATTATTCGCGATCAAAGTTGATAACAAACCATAAAATAACTAAAATAGCTAATGTTCAAAACATGAAAATAAGAAAAAGATTAAAATCTTCAAATTCCCATTTCATCCCGCTCTCTGAACTCAAGCGTCTCCTGGCTCACCTGTCAAATCATCTACTCCTGGATAATAAATTATCCGATCATCGCCAAACACAAGCAGATAGGATGAGCTATGCAAATATATATATATATATATATATATATATATATATATGACTCCCATCCCAAGAAAATAAATCTACATAAATATTTCATTATTCCAAATTACCCATCCTTGATCTCATAGTCCTTCATGAGTCATATGCATGAAATTAGGTCTTGGGATTTTACTGTGCTCCCACGAAACTATCCCTTTTGTGGTCCAACCCTACGAGCCTATCCCACTCATAGTCTAGCCCCATAGACTCCTCGTGTATAGTAAAACATCCAAGCCTTGCTAGCTTGGACCCTGACACGCACGCAATCACCATACTATGGACTCCTCGCCCAATAGCAGCCAACAGAAACATAATTGTTCCTTGCCCATCATGCGGCCGACGCATGCAATCACCATACTAAAGACTCCTCGCTTATTAGTAGCCAACGGGAACTAGCCAGTTCCATGCCCATCATGCGTCCCACCACCAAGCACATCCCAGAACCTTATTGGACTTAGTCCGTCAAGCCCAAGCACAAAGGTAAGTGAACTTAGTCCTTCAAGTTCACTGATCAACGCAACAACCAATTATACAGCAACCAAAACCGCCTGGCGACCCGCCCCCTCCGCCAAGCGCCAAGCGCCAAATAGAAGTCACACAGACCCGTCACCGCTTAGCGGGACCTTCCCTGCTGCTAGGCACCGCCTCCAGACAGTGGCCACTACCATTGATTTAGAACTCTATCGCCTGGCGGTTCGCCCCGCATCGCCAGGTGCTATACCAGTAGCGCAATGCTACTGGTTTTTGGCATTTTTAACAAGTCTTAAGAGACCCCAAACATGTAATTTAACCCTCATGCATCAATCATAGTATTTAAGTCATAACATCGTAACCAAAATGCAATAAGTACCATCAATCATGTCCCCAAATGAATATTATCATGCTTGAACATGCCTTACTTGATGCTCTAAAGAAATAACCACAATGAACCAATATGGTATCGTCCATTTACCACCCCCACAATGTATACAGTTTGCCAAACCACACCCCAATTACAGCTCCAACCTTAGTTTGTACCAAGTCCATTTTATCATGCGCCCCCACTCTTTGTGTCTTATTCCTCTAAAAAATCTACCTAAGACATTCAATAACTCTTGATCCAATACCCTCACGGTCTAATACTCAATTAACTCATTCCTCCTCAATTTAGACAGCATTGCATCTTATATCTGATTAACAAATCTGCCACTATAACCCACCAAGTGCATGAAATCCACAATTCTTATCCCCCACATTCAATCTCACAATTATTACATAAGGCACACAAATAACAAAATCACAGTCTATCACCTATCAATGCACTTTTGATGATGGCCCTAGTCAACGCCCCGTGACCAGAACACCAACCAATTTACACTTGCTACTAAGCTCTCCAGTCGCCTGGCAGTACCCTCAGTGCCGTTAGGCGGTGCATGAAAAACTGGTTCTGTCTAGATTCCTCCTGCATTCAACGTGACCCACCGACCCCACTATTTCACAGTTCACCCTCACGATCATGTAATTTCACACGCACCACATCCCATATTCAGAATACAATCTTATTATCATCAATTACACCAAAAACAGTACGCCACTCACAATCATCACCTATGTTCATTCAACCCTAAACCTGACTAAACCCAAAATCCCAATTGAAGTGAAAGTTCATGAACTATTTCACCAATTCTGCATTTTCAAATAACAATTCGCCCTACCAAGGATTCTCACATCATGACAATCACTTCCAGAACCTCCCTATATCATGAAAACACAAAAAAGAATCTAAGAGAATGGCAAACCAGTTGGTGTCGCCTGGTGGGTAGCACATAGTTGCGAGGCGGTTCATGGCATGTAACCCAGAAAATGGCTCCGGAGGTATAAGTCACCTGGCGGGCCTTCAATGCCGCCAGGCAGGTTCTGGAAATTTCCAGAAACGTGATAAAATTCAATGCAATTTCAATTTACACATTCCATCACATCCAGAACAGCACGAAAGCATATACATGATATATAACACGCAAAATTTAACTCCCCTAACCTGGATTAAAGCTTCCCTTGAGTGATTTTGTGCTTCTTCCCTTTGACTCCAAACCACTTAAGATAGTACTTTTCCATGTCACCCCCCATTAACATACAATGCCATAAAGGCTCTTTCTACCCGCATTTATTAATTAATTAATTATTTAATTAACTAATTTTCATGGGTCTTACATTTCCCCCACCTTTAACAGTTTTCATCCTCGAAAATAAGATTTACCAGGGAACAATTGTGGATAGGATAGCCTCATGCGATCCTCCATCTCCTAGGTCATTTTCTGAGTTGCCTCGTCCTAGAGCACCTTTTGTCTTTATCTCCTTAACCCTTAGTTGTTTGACTTGAGAGTCAAGAATAAGAATCGGTCCAACTAGCATCGTTAAATCCTCTCGCACCTGTACGTCATCAGCCTCTAGTACGTGGTCTGGACTTGCAACATATTTCCTTAGTTGAGAAACATGGAATACATTGTGCAAGTTTGCCAGATGAGGTGGCAAGGCAATTTCGTAGGTCGCCGGTCCAATCCTCTGCGTGATCCGGTAGGGTCCTATAAACCTCGAGGTCAACTTCCTCGACTTAAGAACCCTTCCAACTCCCGTGGTTGGAGTAACCCAGAGAAACACATGATCTCCTTCATTGAACTCCAATGGCCGCCTTCGCTTATCAACATAGGACTTCTGTCGACTCTATGTGGCTCGCATCCGATCCTGGACTAATTTAACTTTTCCAGTTGTTTGCTGCAGAAACTCAGGGCCAAGCATAAAGGCTTCACCATCCTGGTACCAACATAGCGGGGTTCTACACCTTCTTCCGTAGAGTGCTTCATAAGGTGCCATACCAATACTAGCATGATAGTTATTATTGTATGTGAACTCTACCAAAGGCAATACATCATTCCAATTTCCCAGATGGTCTAGCACACAAGACCTCAACATGTCTTCCAAGGATTGGATGGTCCGCTCAGATTGACCATCCGTCTGAGGATGATAGGTCGAACTCATCCGTGAATGAATCTCGGATCCTGGTCTGACACTATGCTTTCTGGCACCCCGTGTAATCTCACTACCTCCCGTACATAAGTTTGTGCTACCTTATCCATCGACCATTTTTGATTTATAGGTACGAAGTGCGCACACTTAGTCAGTCGATCTACTATTACCCAGACTGAATCATGCCCTCTTGTCGATTTTGGCAAGTGCGTCACAAAGTCCATAGAGATACTGTCCCACTTCCACTGAGGCACTTCCAATGGTTGCAGGGTACCTCCCGGCCTTTGATGTTCAATTTTGGCCTTTTGACATACCAAACATTGAGCAACAAAGTTTGCCACATCTGATTTCATTCCATTCCACCAAAAGGACTCCTTCAAATCCTTGTACATCTTAGTCATACCAGGGTGTATGCTAAGACGCCTCTAATGACCTTCCTTCAAAATTTACCTCCTGAATAAGGGTCTCCCAGGCACGAACACCCTACCTTTGAAACGTAGAATGTCGTCCTCTCCCATCTGGTAGTTCTTTCCTTTATCTGTACCCATCCATCCTATAAATTATTGCAACTCCATATTATGTCCTTGAGCCACATGTATCTCATATAAGAACTCATTAGTAACTTTCAACAAGCCGCATTGTATGACTCCTTGCCCAAACTACATTCACAGATTCATATCTCAGAGTTTCTCAATTAGTTCCAACTCCTTTACCATCATACAAGACATATGCATCTTTTTACGACTTAAAGCATCGGCTACGACATTCGCCTTGCCTGGGAGATAAAGCAATTCAAAGTCGTAGTCCTTCAAGTACTCCATCCATCTACGTTGTCTTATATTTAACTCCTTCTGATCGAACAAGTATTTCAAGCTTTTATGATCACTAAAAATTTGAAATTGAGACCCGTACAGGTAGTGTCTCCAAGATTTAAGAGCAAACACAATAGTTGCTAGCTCCAAGTTGTGATTTGGGTAATTTTTCTCATGCACCTTCAGCTGACGAGAAGCATATGCTACTGGCCTTTTGTCTTGCATCAATACACACCCCAGACCTTGATAAGACGCATCACAATACACTTTAAACATTTTCCCATTATCAGGAATCACTAGCACTGGAGCGGTACTCAAACACCTCTTCATCTCCTCAAAACACTCCTCACACTTTTCAGTCCAAGAAATGGTTGATCTTTTCTTGTAAGTTGTGTCAATGGATTCACCTTCTTTGAGAACCCTTCCACGAATCTCCTGTAATAACCTGCTAAGCCCAAGAAGCTCCTCACCTTCGTCACTGTCTTAAGCCTTTCCCACTTGAGCACCATCTTGATCTTAGCCGGGTCCACTGCTATACCCTTGGCTGAGATAACATGTCCAAGAAATTGTACCTCTTCCAGCCAAAATTCAAACTTGGACAACTTCCCGTACAACTGGTGATCTCTGAGTATTTTCAATACAACCTTCAGATGATCAGTGTGCTCTTCTCTCGTCTTTGAGTAAATAAGTATGTAATCCATGAATATTGCCGGTGCATTTGTTACTCCAAATGGCATCACCACATATTCGTAATGCCCACACCTTGACCTGAACGTCGTCTTCTATACGTCTTCCAGCTTCACTAAGATCTAATGGTATCTAGATCGTAGGTCTATTTTGGAGAATACTCCTGCCCCCTTCAACTGATCTAGTAGATCGTCAATTCTCAGCAGTGGATACTTATTCTTGATTGTTAATTTGTTCAGCTACCGGTAATCAACGCAAAGTCTTGAGCTCCCATCCTTCTTCTTCACTAATAGCACCGAAGCTCCCCACAGTGACGCACTAGGCCGGATAAACTTCTTCTCAAGCAGATCTTCTATTTGCTTCTTGAGTTCTGCCAACTCTGCAGGCGCCATTTTAAATGGAGTCATAGATACCGGACCTGCACCAAGAACTAAGTCAACAGTGAAGTCTACGTCTCGGCTCGGTGGTAATCCTGATACTTCATTCGGAAACACATCGACGTACTCGTTGACCACAAGAATATTCTGAATCATCTCCACTGCGTTTTTCTTTTCTGGTTTGGCAATCACCATAAAACAAGTGGCCTCTTCTTGCAGTGCTCTCACAGCTTCTCGAGTTGAGATCAACTTCAACCCTTCATGTTCTGGGAACACCAAACTGCGTCGTCCACAATCAATTATGACGTAATTATTGGACAGTCAGTCCATTCCCAATAATACATCCAGTCCCTCCAGAGGCAAGCACACCAAGTTCACCTTGAATCTGCGACCTGCCACTTCCATTAAACACCCAACGGAGACTGAACTGGTAGCTACCTAACCCAAGGAAGGAGTCAAAACAAGCAACTCACATCCCAAATCACGTTTCTCCAGGTTCAGTCTCCTCACATGCTTTAGAAATGAAAGAATGTGTTGCTCCAAAGTCGAACAACACTAAGACTGACTGGCCAATTAACAAACAAGGCTCGAGAATAAGGTTACCTGATTGGGTAGCCTTAGTGGAGGTCATGGCGAAGACTCTACCTGTCGCTCTAGCTCTTTCGACTAGGGATGCTGCTGGCTTCTTCGCACCAATACTCTTCTTCTCTGGACAATTATTGGCAAAGTGGCCCGGTTTATCGCATATGAAACACTTGCGACGATCATCTGATCCTCCTACTCCACTAGTTAACTGAGGGCAATTTCTCTTTAAATGGGGTCCACCACACTGATAACATGTGGGACCCTGAGAAGTCTGTGGTCGGCTATAAGGTTTCTTCATCTGCCTCGCCTCTGCGACATTCTTCTGATGTCAACTTGCTGGATTTCGCCCTTTTTCTAGATACTCTGCGCTCTTGGCTTGTTTCACCAAGACTGGAAATCTTCTTTCTCTCAGAGGCGTAATCACCTTCTTCAGTTCATGCTTGAGTCCCTGCTCAAACTTAAGGCACCTCCACTCTTCAATGATTGCTTGAGAATAGTACCTTGCTAGATGCTCGAATTTATTAACGTATTCTTGCACCGACATATTCCCTTGTTGCAGGGCCAAGAACTCCGCCTCCCTGTCTTGCTTAGTTGTATCTGGAAAATATTTCTCTAAGAAACGGATTCTGAAATTGGCCCATGTCACTTGCTCCTCCTTAGTCTCCATTTGTTGTTGTATGCTTGCCCACCAGTATTCAGCATCATTATTCAGCAGGTACACAGCAAAAGCCAGCTTCTGCTCGTCAGCACAATTCATTACTCCAAAAATCTTTTCGCACTCTCGAAGCCACGCATCAGCTTCGTCTGGAGTGGCCCCACCTGTGAATTCTACGGGCTTATGACGCAGAAAATCCTCCACTGTCAGCACCCTCACTGGTGCAATTGCCACTCTCAGCTGTGCTGGAATAGGATTTTGCATCGCATCCACCATACGATGAATGGCTTCTGCAATCTCATCAGCACCATTAGCATTTCTCCTTCTCCTTTGAGATGCCATTGCCGGGATACGCCACATATTCAACCGTTAAACATCACTCCATCAGTTTAACAAATTTCTACCTCCTTAAATTTAAACACACACAATGACATGCACATACATAGCAAGCTTACTCCCCAAAAGCCCCAAAACATTTTTTTCCAAAAAATTTTCAAAATTTTTGCTCTGATACCAACTGTAACATCCCTAAGGAATACTACTTTTGAAAATAAATATAATAAAATAAATAAAAAAATATTACTGTCAAATCTCATTTATAACGGTACTTTCCCAAAAACGTGGGAAAATTAAAAACCATGGAATCACATACATTACAATTATTCGCGATCAAAATTGATTACAAACCATAAAATAACTAAAATAGCTAATGTTCAAAACATGAAAATAAGCAAAAGATTAAAATCTTCAAATTCCCATTTCATCCCGCTCTCTAAACTCAAGCGTCTCCTGGCTCACCTGTCAAATCATCTACTCCCGGATAATAAATTATCCGATCATCGCCAAACACAAGCAGATAGGGTGAGCTATGCAAATATATATATATATATATATATATATATATATCTCATCCCAAGAAAATAAATCTACAAAAATATTTCATTATTCCAAATTACCCATCCCTGATCTCATAGTCCTTCATGAGTCATATGCATGAAACTAGGTCTTGGGATTTTACTGTGCTCCCACGAAACTATCCCTTTCTTGGTCCAACCCTACGACCTATCCCACTCAAAGTCCAACCCCACAAACTCCTCGTCTGTAGTAAAACGTCCAAGCCTTCCTAGCTTGGACCCTGGCACGCACGCAATCACCATACTATAGACTCATCGCCCAATAGCAGCCAACGAGAATATAACCATTCTTTGCTCATCGTTCGGTCGACGCATGCAATCACCATACTAAAGACTCATCGCCTATTAGTAGCCGACGGGAACTAGCCAGTTCTATGCCCATCATACCTTCCACCACCAAGCACATCTTAGACCCATATTGGACTTAGTCCGTCAAGCCCAAGCACAAAGGTAAGTGAACTTAGTCCTTCAAGTTCACTGATCAACGCAACAACCAATCATACAACAACCAAAACCGTCTGGCGCCACCTAGACATTGCTAGGTGAAAACTGGCCGTAAATAGCCTGGCGTCCCGGGCCCTCCGCCAAGCGCCAAGCGCCAAACAGAAGTCACACAGACCCGTCATCGCTTGGCAGGACCTTCCCTATCGCTAGGCGCCACCTCCAGACAGTGGCCACTGCCACTAATTTAGAACTCTATCGCCTAGCGGTTCGCCCCGCACCGCTAGGGGCTATACCAGTAGCGCAATGCTACTGGTTTTTGGCATTTTCAACAAATCTTAAGAGACCCCAAAAATGTAATTCAACTCTCATGCATCAATCATAGTATTTAAGTCATAACATCGTAACCAAAATGCAACAAGTACCATTAATCATTTCCCCAAATGAATATTATCATGCCCGAACATGCCTTACTTGATGCTCTAAAGAAACAACCACAATGAACCAATATGGTACCCTCCATTTACCACCCTCACAATGTATATAGTTTGCAAACCACACCCCAATTACAGCTCCAACCCTAGTTTGTGCCAAGTCCATTTTATCATGCGCCCCCACTCTTTGTCTCTTATTCCTCTAAATCTACCCAAAACATCCAATAACTCTTGATCCAATACCCGCACAGTCTAATACTCAATTAACTCATTCCTCCTCAATTTAGACAGCATTGCACCTTATATTTGATTAACAAATCCGCCACTATAACCCACCAAGTGCATCCAATCCACAATTCTTATCCCCCACATTTAATCTCACAATTATTACATAAGGCACATAGATAACAAAATCCCAGTCTATCACCTATCAAAGCACTTCCGATGATGACCCTATTCAACGTCTCGTGACCAGAACACTAACCAATTCACACTTGCTACTAAGTTGTCGAGTCGCCTAGCGGTAGCCTCAGTGCCGCCAGGCGGTGCGTGAAAAACTAGGTTCTGCCCAGATTCTTCCTGCATTCAACGTGACCCACTGACCCCATTGTTTCACAGTCCACCCTCAGGATCATGTATTTCACCAATTCTGCATTTTCAAATAACAATTTGCCCTGCCAAGGATTCTCATATCTTGAGAATCACTTCCAAAACCTCCCTTTATCATGAAAACACAAAAAAATCCAAGAGAATGGCAAACAAGTTGGTGTCGCTTGGCGGGCAGCACATACCCGCTAGGCGGTGCATGGTATGTAACCCAGAAAATGGCTCTGGAGGTATGAGTCGCCTGGCAGGCCTTCAACGCCGCTAGGAAGGTTCTAGAAATTTCCAAAAACGCGATAAAATTCAATGCAATTTCAATTTACACATTCCATCACATCCATAACAACACAAAAACATATACATGATATATAACACGAAAAATTTAACTCCCCTAACCTGGATTAAAGCTTCCCTTGAGTGATTTTTTGCTTCTTCCCTTTAACTCCAAAGTAATCTTCCTTGGCTTCTCCAAAGTAATCTTTCTTGGCTTCCCTTTAAGATCCGCAGAATTTAATTAATTAAATAATTAATTAATTAATAAATGCGGGTAGGTAGTGCATTTATGACATTAAATTATGTTGTGTATGACGTGGAAAAGTACTAGCTTAAATGGTTGAGAGTATTTGATTATGTGAGAGGACTTGGGTTCGAGTCTTAAGTATGCAAATTGTGTGTTATTTAGTTATTATTGTTTTAATAATATGTTGGGGCATGTTTATATGACATAATACTAGAATTGTGTGAGTTAGCAAGAAACATGAGTTGGCCTAATGGTATAGTATTGATTTGGCTTTGGCTTGGTTGGGGGTTCGAAACTTGGTGAACTCAAAATTGCTTTCTTTTTGCTAAAAAGTTAGTATGGCCTGAATATAAAAGGGTAGAGAAAACCTTATCAGAAAGGGGGCAGCCAAGGGGTTGAAAAATAACTAAGTGATGGACCTTAAATAGCAATTAAAATACCATTAAGGCTATTTTCGTTTTTGCACTTAACACCACTATTAATGCACCTATAAAAGGTCAGAATTTTGTGAAAAGAGGGTTTCTGCAGTTATGGTTTTGAATCAATTGTGTGGGGAGCGAATTGAAGAGGATTGAGATATTTCCTAGGGCAAATTGTGGAAGCACTAAGGGATTTTCGTGTTGGGCAAGAAGAAGAGCTATAACCTTATACTTTTGCAAGGGGAAATTCCAGGTTAGAGGAGCTGAGCCGAATTTCTGTGTTTATCGTATTGTCCTGCATGATCTTTGATGAAACTATGTTCTGAATTTCGTGCTGCATGATCTTTGATGAAACTATGTTCTGAATTTAGGGGTTATGTGTTTTGGTACCGTTTTATTGAATTTTGGCCTAAAAGCATGAAAATAATGGGGTTATGCACTGCCTATTCTTTGATTATGCAAAGTTGGGTTGCTGGGGGTCTATTTTAGCATTCTATGGGTTGTGGCCCGAAATGACTTCCCTTGAGTTGTGGCTCGGGATAGCGGATGAACACGAGGAACCTTTAAGTTGTGGCTCGGGTTGGCGAGTGTTGCCGGTGTGAGTGTGCTGGTTGTGGCCAGTACGGATGGGTCTAGAGCGATTGCCCTCCTCAGTGATTCGCTGACGAGTTTGGTAGTCTTGGGACGTTGCGGACTATGTTCGTAATTGGGAACTCCACCTGGCGTTACGGTGTGTGATCCGTAGCATGGTTTCCGCACGTGCTCTATCGGTTGTAGCCGATATGTGTGGCAGCAAGGCGCCTTGAGATACTTAATAGAAGATGTAGAACACTACTACCATGGTTGTGGCCATATGGAAGGAAGGTAACGAGTCTTCCTCGAGGTGCATCGGTACACATGGTGGTGGCCATGTGATAGAAATGGAGTAAGTTCTGTGGGAAATGAAAGGATATTATATATGGTTGTGGTCATGCAGTATAAGGGAAGAGTTTTGTGTTATTGATGTATTATTTTTATCGATTATACATGTATATGTGTGTTTGGTATATTTTTACATTGTTTTATCTTTTAGCTCACCTTATCTGCTTGTGTTTGGCAATGATCCTGTACGCGATACATGTGAGTAGGTGATGATGTAGGTGGAGCTGGTGAGGCTTAGCCGCGGAGAGGGGATAGTTTGGGAGATTTACATGTTTTTGTTTTGAAATAATTTGTAATCTCTGATGAGAGGCCTTGTAATTACGTTCAGTTTTATGATTTACGAACTTTGAGTATATTTGGAATTAATACGAATGTTTTAAATTTCCCGTGTTTCTGGGAAATGAGGTATTATTAAATGCATTGAAATTAATTACTTTATTTTATTTTATTAAATTCGTAATATCCTGACGGGATGTTACATGAATCACACTTCAAAGCTACAAAAATGATTCTCAAGTATCTGAAAGGGACAACTAATGTTGGATTATGGTATCCTAATGAATCTAACATTGTTCTTAGTGGTTTTCCAGATTTTGACTATGTAGGGTGCAAATTGGATAGGAAAAGACAAGTGGTACATGTCATCTACTTGGATCAAGCCTAATTTCATTGAATAGCAAGAAGCAAGCATGTGTAGCACCCTCTACAACTGAGGCTGAGTACATAGCAGTTGGACATGCATGTGCTCAAAGCATATGGTTGAAGAATCAACTTATGGATTATGGTGTAAAGCTGGAGAGGGTACCTCTTTATTGTGATAATACAAGCGCAATCAACCTAACTAAGAATCAAATTCAGCATTCTAAAACTAAACACATTGAAATCAGGCATCATTTCATAAGAGATCATATTCAAAAAGGTGATATTAAAATCATGTTTGTGAAAACCGAAAATCAATTAGCGGATTTATTCACTAAACCACTTGCACGTGATAGATTTAATGAGCTTAGAACTGAATTAGGTATTCTTGACACGAAGAATGTATGTTGATATCTGTTTGGCTTGTTAATCTTATTACATCATGGGTATACTGCATTTAAAGTGGTAAAATCTGCATAAATTGAAAACTGTCAGAATTTCAGTCAACTAAATTTGCAAATTCAACACATAGATTTCACTTAAACTGTTAAAATCTGTATAATTTGTGTTCTGGAACTGTTTCAATCTGTTAAATCTCACAAAACAGCACATATATTTCATTTAAATTGGTCTGGTGTGAATTTCGTGTAATCTAGAATTTTTAGTCAGCTAAACTGCAAATTTAACTCATAGATTTCACTTAAAATTGTCATTGCACCAATAATTAGTTTTCTAGTACAGTTTTAGTCGATTAACTTTGTATTTTTTATGTGTTAAAATGTGGATTTGCTTGAATTGATTTTAATTGATTGACCTAGTCAAAGTATGCATCACATGATTGTTTTTGGACTGTAGTAGCAGCATGTAACAACTATTACATCAACTAAAATCAACTTTTCAGATTGCATTGATCATAAAGTGCTTTCATTACATGATTTCCAATGTGCATGCATTAGATGTGAACTATTTGTGAGTGGATTGTTCATAAAATGCATGGGAAACACATCACTGCATACTCTGATACAGATTCCCTCACATTTAATTGGTTGTGATTTCTTGTACGACATTGAAAACAAAATATCTGTACAATTTAATAGACTGATTTTGAAAATCAACATGTTGATTCTATAAATACTTGCATAAGCATCTGCATTGGCATTCTTATTTCCTAGTAAGAGCCAAACCTACAATTCACCATGCCTAGAAGATCATGAACAACCCCCTCAGATGATGAAAGCTCCACCCCACCTACTCCATCCTCTCCCAATGCCATGAATCAAGGAAGGCTTGAGGTATGGTTTGAAGGCCATGAAGACAGAATTCAAACCTTCTTGATTGAGATCAATAAGAAGCAAATCATCCTTCATAAGGTGATTCGTATGTCATGGCTAAGGGCAAAAAACTTTGGCAACCATGAGCAACATCTAAAAACCCAAAAATTGATGACATTCCTTGAACTTTCGGGCAAGGTGTGTTCGGACTTGGTGAAGGTGTTCTATGCCAACCTTAAGTTCAGCAATGGCATTCTCAAAACAAGTGTCAAAGGTGTGGAGAAGGAAATCACTAGGCAAACATGGAAGGATGTGGCTGGCCTAAGGCAAAGAGGTGTGCAAGTTCGCAAGGGTGAAACTAGTGCAGTGGATGAATTCAACAAAGTGCAATACTTCAACCAATGTGTGCGAAATCAAGGTGGGCAAACTAGAAATTTCCATGTGGGAAGGCTTCGTGTGGAGGAAAGGTTGCTAGCTATGGTGGTGACCAAAATCATCATGCCTAGGGGGAGTAATCATGCAACCTTGAATGAAGGCGATCTTGTGGTGATGTACTGCATTCAAAATGGTGTGATGGTGGATTGGACATACACAATTTGTGACCACATGATAAAGGCAAAGAGATTCATAGATTTCAAGCTTCCATATGTGGTGTTCATCTCCAAGTTCATTGAGCATTTTGGTGTGGATGTGGAAGGAGAACTTTAGGAGTCTACTGGTCTTCTAAATCATGTTTCAACACTGAATATGCACAAGAGGGGATTCACCAAGATTGGCAACACTTGGCTGGTTGAAGGAGATCATGGTTCTAATATTGAGGTTGGAGCAAATGACCATGAAGCGGGAACTAGAGGAGGAAACCAAGGGGTAGATGAACCACAACCTGTGGCAATTGAGATTTATAACCCTCCTGAGAATATTGGACCTACATACTCCCAATTTGAGAGAATGGTTCTCAACCAACTTCAAGACCTCAACATGGCACAAAATGCACACCATTCTTATTGCACAACAAGGTTCTAAGACTTGGATGACTAACTGTATAATGTTCTTGACCTCTTCTCTAATGTCTACAACAGAGACAACCCTAGGAATGAATGAAGGGGATGGCTCACAGGTCATGCATTGCATTTTTGTGCTGTATTTTTTATGTCTATCTGTCTGTTCTAGTTTTTCAATCGGTTATTTTCTCATTTCCGTCGACTGATTATATCAGTTTCAACTTCATGATGTATTTGTCATTTCTGTTTTGGTGTGTTTGTATTCGTATCAGGTGCCTTGATACACTCCTATGTTAATGCTTTAATGAAAATTTTCATCTTTCCAAAATGATCTATGCATTTACTTTCATTTGATGAATCCAAAGGGGGAGAAAAAGGATTTAAAATGAGTAAAATTGTGTTAAAATTGGAAAACTTGAAACAAATATGCTGGAATCATATAATACTACAAACTTAACCTAAAACCTTAAGTTAAATCATATTATTAGTGATAGGGGGAGCATATGCATATGTGATATGTATGTATGCCTATGTGCTTTTGCTTGGTTGTATGTTTGGAATATTGGTATCTTGTATGCAAAAGATTTTTCAGATTTCTCTATGGATCTTAGCTCATCAATTCAACTCGAGGATGATGGCTTCATCAATTCAGGGGACGATTGTTGGCACAAGCAAGCTTGAAGCAAAGAATTGATAAAGGCATGTGCTTGAAGATCACAGGTGTTTGATGAAGATTGATGGAGATCCACTTGAAGATTAAGTTTTAGTGTGTTAAATCTAAAAATAACATGTTGAATGTAATGTGTTTGTGTTATATCTTGTTGGTAGGCTATATGACATAGGTTAGCTGTCTTTTGTGCCTTAGTATGTCTCTTTTAATCTGTTAAAATGGGTTTTAACGAGTTAAAAGGCTTGTTGTATATAGTTTCTGGTATGAATGTATTCAGTCAATTGAATTATTTTTTAATCAACTGATGTCACTTAAGTAAAGTGAAATTAGCTGATTGTACGAAAAATTCAATCGACTATTTTCACTTAAACCAGACTATATAAGTTGTGTTTTTGCGAGTAGAGGTGCGTATCTAAGTTTTTGAGCACGAAACTTTTTCATTCTTCTCTAGAAAGATCTCTCTCTACAATACACAGCTACAACTTGTGTCTTGAAGATCTTGGTTGATCTTGGTTGGTTTTGGATGCATTTTGGCTTGTGAGTAGCTTGAAGAACACATGTATGGTTGACTAGGGAAAGCCACCATCAGGTTTGGATGTTCTTGTGCCTCTGGTTGGTTTGCCTAATGTGGTTTCAGGTTTGTAAGTGTGATTCTTGTAGGGTGTGTGTCTAGATTTTTGTGAGTAAAAAATCTTGTGAGTTTTGTTGTTCAAAAGTGTAATCTTGGTATGTGATTTGTAAAACTTTTGAATATAGTGGAAACCAGGCTTAGGTTGTCCTGGTAAACTAGATGTAGCTCTATGATTGAGTGAACCAGTATAAAAACAATTGTGCATTTCTCTTTCCCTCATCTCACTCTCTTTGAAACTTTTTAAAAACTTAAGAAAACCAAGCAAATTGATCTTTGGTGTGATTTAATGCGTTCTTGTGTAATTTGAGGCTTTATACTTGTTATAAATACTGTTTGGAACAAGTCTTGTGTGTAAAAGATTGTTGTTTGAGTTGAATTTGCAAATTCTGCATTCTGCATAAATCTCCAGTATTTTAGCCGAGTGATTTGTCTTTTTAATCGGCTGTTTCATAGCTCTAAGAACAATTTAGTCTACTGATTTATATTTTAATCGACTGAAAGTGTATTGGTCTGCTGCATTTACATCCAAACTTTCCACTCTATTAGATTCAATTGAAAAGAGGTTTAAGCTTTCAAAAAAGTTTTATACAACCAATTCAACCCCCCTACCTTCATGGCTAAAATCACCATTTCAAAACTAACAATTACAACTACTTAAAAAGTATTATGTTCACCGAAATAAAAAAAGTACAATTTATGAACCATTGTCTGTAACATCCCTACTGGAAATTACTTAATTTAATAAATAAAATAAAATATAGAAAATCAATCGACAAAATTTTATTATTTCCAAACGTGGGAAAATTGAAATTATTTTTCAACGTGCTATAATTTAAACATAACTAAATAATAATCTTATTACAAGTTTTCAAAATCAAACATAATGAAAGAATATCATAAAAAACCCTAGCTCAAGAGCCCCCAAGCTAGCCCTCTCTCCGTCTCCATGCATCACCAACATCACCTGTAACATCATCTGTAACATCATCTGCTCCCGCGTAACGAATCACACGATCATCGCCAAACACAAACAGAAAGGGTGAGCTCAAAATAAACAATCAATTAATTTAATAAACTTAACAATACACACAATTATTTTATTCTAGTTAGTTCTTGGCCAAGACCTTAATCCCCAAGGCTTTTAAACCTTCACAACACACCAATAGTTAGCCTCGGATTAAGGGTTTATGATGCTCACACGAACCTGCCCGCTCGTGGTCATGCCTCTATGAACCTCCTCGCTTGTAGTCCTGCTCTACGAACCTCCCCGCTCGTAGTCCTGCTCTACGGACCTACCCGCCCGTATTCCAACACACGTGATCCACTAGCTACGTACCTCCCCGCACGCAGCGTGTGGGCACAAAACATACGAACCTACCTTGCTCATGTCCCCACACGAGAGTAACATGAAATGAACCTCCCCGCTCATATCATCACGTGTTCACCACCATCCATGAACCTACCCGCTCATGGCACAGCATCCCTTAATCCAAGTCTCACATCACAGCATGATAACGAAAACAAGAAAAGCACACTACGCTACACAAGGTAGATACTGTTAGTTTTGAAATGGTTGAAAAGCCAAGAAGGGGGGTTGAATTGGCTAGTTAAAAATTTAGGCTATCTTTGCAAGCTAAAAACCACCTTTAATTGAATCAAATAGATCACCAAGTTAGGATGCAAACAGTACTGAACTATACACTTTCAATCGATCAAAAACAGAGTTAACAGATTGATTTTACTAAACAGATTCTGTTCTGGTATAATCAATCGATTGAAACTGAAAAACAATCGACTAAAATATTGGGAAAAATGTAAAAATGAGAATTTGAATTTTAAACCAGAAACAATGCTCAAGAAGGATCAAGATCAGTTCCAAATGATTATACAAACATGCTCAATGCTTCAGATGCTATGAAAACATGCAAGAACATGAAAAAGATGATTAAAGCACAAGTTCTTGAAACTTTAAAATGAGAATGCAAGAG
>Ga0209589_1000090_pt1 | contig 89729 bp, 38 predicted proteins | sample CowpeawhiteBW_FD_187525 | JGI IMG/M metagenome (GOLD analysis project Ga0209589, IMG submission 187525) | Root nodule microbial communities of legume samples collected from California USA - Cow pea white BW (SPAdes) (version 2) | ecosystem: Host-associated > Plants > Roots > Nodule | place: USA...
GTGCTGAGGGAAAGTATAGGTTGTTGGTTTATGAGTACATGGAGAATGGTTCTTTAGCTCAGAACCTTTCATCGAGTTCAAATGTTCTTGATTGGACCAAGAGGTATAACATTGCTCTGGGAACTGCGAGGGGTCTTGCTTACTTGCATGAAGAATGCTTGGAGTGGATTCTGCATTGTGACGTCAAGCCCCAGAATATACTTCTTGACTCTGATTATAAACCAAAAGTAGGGGATTTTGGGCTGTCTAAGCTACTTAACAGGAACAACCTCAACAATTCAAGCTTTTCAAGGATACGAGGAACAAGAGGTTACATGGCACCTGAATGGGTTTTCAACTTGCCAATCACTTCCAAGGTGGATGTCTACAGCTATGGCATTGTTGTGTTGGAGATGATCACTGGAAGGAGTCCAACAACAGGTGCTCCAATCACAGAGTTAGAAGCAGAGTCAACTCATCATGAGAGGTTGGTGACATGGGTGAGGGAGAAAAGGAAGAAAGGATCAGAATTGGGAGCATTTTGGGTGGATGAGATCGTTGACCCTTCTTTGGGATCAAACTATGATATGAAAGAAATGGAGATATTGATCACGGTGGCTCTGGAATGTGTAGAGGAAGAGAAAAACCTGAGACCCAACATGAGCCAAGTTGCTGAGAGGCTCCAAAGTCATGACAACGAGTCAAGATAGTTTGATTGAAGAGGTTTCATATCTGGTTGTCACTTCCCTTGTGTTTTTTTTGTAGCTTTTGTCTGTCATATATTGTATGTGTTTCTGGTTCTTCAATTTGTTGTGTTGTGCATGCACTTCAATGCTGCTGTTATATATTTCTGCTGGTTAAATAAAATATATATATACCGTTTTTAGAAGTATATATTTTTAGAAGGCATTTCTTTTTATTCAACTGTGAAATGTAAATTTATACTTTATACACGGATGAGGTGAACAAAATTACCCAAAATCAGAAACTATTTAAAATGTGATTTGATCTTTTGCTGTCTAAAAAATTATTATATGATACTTTATTGCCTAAAAAACAGTTGAAACTAATGGATATTTGATACTCATTCTTAACATAAGTTGCATGCTCCATATCTTTGAAGTGACAAAGGATCAAGACCAAACTTCTTAAACCGTCACCATTTTCGATGAAAATTTGACCTAAACCGTAAAAAATGACGTAGTTGATGATACTCCGAGAAAACACTTACAAGAATAATATTTGTAACTGTGAGAAGAAGCTTAGCCTTAACTAATAGCTCTAACAACACTAATAAACCAAACTGTCGAAATGTTTGAAAATTACATAAGCTTAAAAATTCTACTAACTATTTTGGAGTCAAATTTTCACACTAATCAACACAAAGTCTATTACATTCTCAATAGCTAAAATTTACACTAGTTGACATCAATTCTACGGAATTCTCCATCCTCATTTGTCTATGAAATAATTGCTAATAATTGATTAATATTGTATTCTGAAAACAAGCAATTGAATGAAGCTAATGAGTTTACATCCTACGATGAAACAAAATTGGTGTCAACCCTTGTGAATGAAATATTAGTCTTCTTCAAATTTTCCTACTGATTTTCAATTTCGATCTAAGAAATAAGACATTTTGTATTCGATTAATATTCATTTGCCAATCTTTTATTGAATTTTACTACACAAAATTCTCATAATATATTGAATAACTTCTTGTACATTGTCAAGTATAAATTTTTCAGTGTATTAAATTTCCTGTTCTCCCATTTCTCAGTCTTGTATACCCTTTATCAGTTCTATTGTTGTACTGTACCAAGCTCTAATTTGTTTTAATTAAATCAAACACTTATTCATGGTTGTTATCCTCACTTAGATCCTCCAAACAGAGTAGCAAGCAAAGTAGTTTTGGCCAAGAACAACAATGTCTGTCTTCGGGCCATTAACTCTGTTGTGAAGAATGACTCAGTAAAAATTCTTGTGCGCTATTTACTAGCATATTTTTTGTGTCTAAGTCAAGCACCACCCTCCACGCAAAAGCTTTGAACAGTTAAAGAATATTGAATCATGGCGAATCTTACCTATTTTCCATTGAATATTTTGCCATTATATATACAGCATTTGTTATATATTCAAACCGAGGAAGTGACTAATGAATATGCAATGAACGAAGGTAGAAGAGTCATGCATCACCATTGACCTACCTCGTCTTCAAATGCTCCTTCATTTTTTGTTATTTATTGTATATTGTATATTCTTCACAGAACAAGACCATATGAGGTAGAGCATGCTTCAGAAAATCCATTAATGGCTTCTTCAACACTGTGTTTGGCTATTCTCATTCCTTTGATATTCTTCCACAATTTGCATGCTTCATCGTCCTTCTCTCTCTCCGTAGAGAACTTCAAAGAAGAAGTGATAGTGTCATCACCCAAACCAACGTTCACAGTAGGCTTTTACGCCGTCGGAAAAAATGCTTTCTGCTTCGCAGTATGGTACACTCACTCACCCGACACCCTTGTTTGGATCGCCAACCGGGACCAACCGGTTAACGGAAAACGATCCACGCTCTCCCTTCTCAAAACCGGCAACCTCGTACTCACCGACGCCGGCCAGTTCCAAGTGTGGTCCACCAACACAGCCACCGCATCCGAACAAGTCCGCTTACATTTGCACGACTCCGGCAACCTCGTACTCCTCGAAGATTCCTCCGACAACGCTGTTTTGTGGCAGAGCTTCGATTTCCCAACCGACACGCTTCTTCCGGATCAACCTCTGCAAGGGAGCACCAACCTCGTTTCCTCGAGAAGTGGGAGCAACTACTCCTCCGGTTTCTACAGGCTCTTCTTCGACTTCGAGAACGTTCTACGCCTCATGTACAAGGGTCCTCGAGTTTCCAGCGTTTTCTGGCCTTACGCTTGGCTTCAGAGCAATAACTTCGGGAATGGCAACGGCAATGGTAGATCCATTTTCAACGATAGCAGGGTTGTTGTGATGGATGATTTAGGCTATTTGGTTTCTTCTGATAACTTCACTTTCAAAACAAGTGATTACGGAATGAGACTCCTACGCAGATTGACTCTTGATCACGACGGCAACGTTCGCTTTTATAGCATGAAAGACGGAGAAGACAAGTGGTCTGTGTCAGGACTATTTCGACAACAACCTTGTTTTATTCATGGGATTTGTGGACCCAACAGTATTTGCAGCTATGAGCCAAGAAACGGAAGAAAGTGTTCCTGTAGTCCAGGTATTTAAACATAATTATAGCATTAAATAATTATTGTTTCGCTTTCATTATTAAATTTGGAAGCTTTTTCAAAATAGCATAGCTGAAACATTATTTATTATAAATGCTTGGCGTCTTCTTTTTGGTATAAATACTTATTATTTCTTCTTCAATGGAAGCAGGGTATAGATGGTTTGATAGTGAAGACTGGTCTCAAGGTTGCATACCCAGTTTCCAACTTTGGTGCAACAACACTGAGCAAAAATCTCGTTTTCTAAGCTTACCTGGAGTTGATTTTTATGGATATGACTATGGCCTCTTTGACAATCACACCAACCGACAATGTGCGAGTCTGTGCTCGCAGTTGTGCGAATGCAAAGGGTTTCAATACAAGCCTGTGAGGGGTGCTAATGGTCAGTGCTATCTCAAGACACAGTTGTTAAATGGCCATCGTGCACCGAGTTTCACCAATTCATTCTTCCTGAGACTGCCTTTGCTCCTCCATGACTATGATGAGAGCGCTAGCAATAATGGTTTGGTTTGTGGAAGAAACGGTGGAGGAATTATAGAACTTGAGAGGCCTTACGTTGAAGAAAAAGAAAATGAGTTGGTGAAGTTCATGTTATGGTTTGCGATTTCCTTCGGAGGAATTGAGGTCGTGTGCATCTTTATGGTGTGGTGTTTCCTGTTTAGGAATAACAGGATGTTACCCAGACAAGGTTATGTTCTTGCAGCTGCAACGGGATTTAGAAAATTCAGTTACTCTGAACTGAAGCATGCCACTAAAGGTTTCAGTGAAGAGATTGGAAGAGGGGGTGGAGGTACCGTTTATAAAGGGTTCTTGTCTGATGATCGAGTTGTGGCGATAAAAAGACTACACGAAGTAGCAAACCAAGGAGAGAGTGAGTTTCTGGCAGAGGTAAGCATCATTGGAAGGCTTAACCACATGAACTTGATATGCATGTTGGGGTATTGTGCAGAGGGAAAGCATAGGTTGTTGGTTTATGAGTACATGGAGAATGGTTCTTTGGCTCAGAACCTTTCATCAGCTTCAAATGTGCTTGACTGGAGCAAAAGGTATAACATTGCCCTGGGAACAGCAAGGGGTCTGGCATACTTGCATGAAGAATGCTTGGAGTGGATTCTGCATTGTGACATCAAGCCCCAAAATATACTTCTTGACTCTGATTATAAACCAAAAGTAGGGGATTTTGGGTTGTCTAAGCTACTTAACAGGAACAACCTCAACAATTCAAGCTTTTCAAGGATACGAGGAACAAGAGGTTACATGGCACCTGAATGGGTTTTCAACTTGCCAATCACTTCCAAGGTGGATATCTACAGCTATGGCATTGTTGTGTTGGAGATGATCACTGGAAGGAGCCCAACAACAGGTGCTCAAATCACAGAGATAGAAGCAGAGACACCTCATCATGAGAGGTTGGTGACATGGGTGAGGGAGAAAAGGATGAAAGGATCAGAAAATGGATCATCTTGGGTGGATCAAATTGTTGACCCTGCTTTGGGAACAAACTATGACATGAATGAAGTGGAGATATTGGCAACAGTGGCTTTGGAATGTGTAAAGGAAGACAGAGAGGGGAGACCTAACATGAGTCAAGTTGCTGAGAGGCTCCAAATTCATGAACATGATTCTTAATGGCTTGAACAAAGATTAGCCACTTCCTCAATGGTTTTCACTTTTTTGATGATTTAGTCTATCATAAAAAATTGTCTGTTTGTGCAGTTTAATCTTTTGTTGTACATCAGTTGCAGTGTTTGGCAACATGTTACAGTTGCATAATAGTATTTCAGTAGTACTACACCTGTATTTTACACTACTTCTATTAATTGCAGCCTACACTTTGGCTTCTTTAACATCTTTTCTCAATTTGAAAAATAATAATTCTTTACTATAGAAAAGCATTTAGATCGTAAAAAAACTCTTTAATATGCTCGTATATATAAAATGATCATTCATTTAACCCATGCATACTAAAAGAAAAGGAATATTATTCTATTTCAACACATTTTTCATGATAATTCTTACAATTCACGGAGAGAAATAAAAAAAAAAACTAAAAATATTTAAAATAACATGAGTGATTTAATAAAAAGGTTAAGAAAAACTTAAAAAAATATATATATTATGAAACATTGCTTCAGGAGTGACTTTGTTAAAGATACATAAAATTTTGAATACAAGTTTAACATCAAAATTCTTGTTAGTTTACTTTAAATTTTATATTTTTCTTTTTCCAAATTGAACTCCTGAAGTTAGCCACTGTTTTAAAGTATAGGAATAATACTTTAAATATATTACTTTTGATACATTAAAGTATGATTAAATTTTATTTCAATTATTCCATTTTGCCAGTATTATACTTGTAATTCTTTAAAACTTTTATAAACCATCATGACATTATTTAGTGACATAAATCTAATCATACTGTATATACCAGTGTAGTGACCATGTTAAGGTGTATGATATAAAGAATTTGAATATTTTTTTTATTATTTATAAGAATTAAACAAAATATAGAGTTTGAAAAGAAAGATAGAGGGGTAAAGATTTTATATTCACAAAGAAGATAAAAGAATTATATAAAAAAAATGTTGAAAGACATTAAGACCATTGTAATTGTTTGCAGTTGTGTATATGAATTGCAATGAGTGGCATTACCGTTGAATGTAACTAACCCATTCACCCCATTGTCCATTTCTTTCGCATATTGGTTCTAGATTTGGATGATTTTCTCATCTCCCACGTAACAACCACTAAAGCCATTGTTTTTGGTCTTCGTTTTCATTTTCCTCATCTGGGTTTCCTTCTCAGCATAGCATGCATTGCACTTAGCTAAGCTTTCCATTGGATCCAGACAGTGCTTCAAACATGTTTTTTCAATTTCAGTGGTGTTGTTAACTAAAACTACATTTTTTTTTTCTTGCCTTTTTTGTGGATAGAGATCTTTCTCTATTGAAGTGGAAGAGTTCAACGTCTGATGACAATGAGAACAAAGCAAAGTTTTTTGTGGTTTGTATGGATTTTGCTTTGTGGGTCTTGTGTGGGATCGTTTGTGGTGGAGAAGAACAATTTGAAAATCACTTCCCCAAATTCATTGAAAGGTATATATGAATGTGCAATTGGAAATTTTGGAGTTCCCAAATATGGAGGAACCATGATTGGCTCAGTGGTGTACCCCAAGTCCAATCAGAACGGTTGTAAACCCTTTGATTCATCGTTGAGTTCCAAGCCCGGAACCTTCCCCAGCTTTGTTCTTATTGATCGAGGAGGTTAGCTACCCTTTATTCCTTCCAATGCTCTTCAGTTTTCAATTATAACAAAGGAAAGAAGTATAAGATAAGACTCGGATGGGTTCATTAAGTACTTTGAGATGGAGTTCCTTAAGTGCTTTTAGCATGCTTGTTCAAATAGAATTAGAGTTTGGTCACAGTGGATTTGCATCTAAGTTTTTGTTGTATTGTCAAATGTGTAGTTGCTATCGATCGAATATGTATGTTGACATTAGTTTTCCGTTGCTATCACAGACATGGAAGGTATTATCAATATAATGTAATGTTAACTTCTTGTGCAAGATTGTAGTACATATTATGCGTCACATTATTGTGTATTGATTGGTACAAAATTGTTGATATCAATGGTTGATAATGGTAAAATCTGTATAACTTGTTTTTGCCATTTTTGTTAGACTGCTACTTCACTTTAAAGGCGTGGAATGCACAGAAAGGTGGAGCAGCGGCCATTCTTGTTGCAGATGATAGGACAGAACCATTGATCACCATGGACACACCTGAAGAAGGAACTGGTTCCAGCAAAGACGATTATATTGAGAAGATCAACATTCCTTCTGCCCTTATCAGCAAATCACTAGGGGATAAAATCAAGAGTTCTCTCTCTAGTGGGGAAATGGTTAATGTAAATCTTGATTGGAGAGAGGCTCTTCCTCACCCTGATGAGAGAGTTGAGTATGAGTTTTGGACAAGTAGCAATGATGAGTGTGGACCAAAGTGTGAAAGTGAAATTAACTTTGTCAAGGGTTTTAAAGGGGCAGCTCAACTACTAGAGCAGAAAGGGTTTGCAAAGTTTACCCCTCACTATATAACTTGGTATTGTCCAGAAGCATTTATATTGAGCGAACAGTGCAAGTCCCAGTGCATAAATAATGGAAGATACTGTGCACCAGATCCTGAGCTTGATTACAAAAGAGGGTATAGTGGTAGAGATGTTGTTATCCAAAACTTACGTCAAGTATGCTTCTTTAGAGTGGCAAATGAAAGTGGAAAGCCTTGGCAATGGTGGGACTATGTGACTGACTTTTCAATCCGCTGCCCAATGAGAGAGAATAAGTATACTGAAGAATGCTCAGACCAAGTTATCAAATCTCTTGGTATGTTCGATACACTTTGCAGTGGACTTGTGCTTCACTTTGCTGTTTGATTTTGAGTGTACGCCAGAACTCTTCCAATCTTGTAAAACTCATGGCTTTTTCTTTTTGTTCGCATGATAAGAGATTATCAGTTATACCCTGAGTATAAAAGTTAACACAGTCAACTCATCAACAACAACATTTGAGATTATTTTTTAAAGTAGTTATTGTGAAAGACAACAAACTTATCATGCATGCATGATCTGTGATTAGATTACGGTACAAAATTATTTTACATTACTAGTATGTAGCATAGTTTCTTACATAATAATACAATTGTCATCTTTTGCTAAATGTTCATGTCATTGCTTTTGAAGTTTCACTGCTATGTAAAATGCTCCAGCTTTAATGTATATGTGGAACGAAACCAAATTTGTATCTTCGTTATACAAATATCACAGCCATTATGCTCAAAATCAGCATAAAAATAAAGTCATGGCTATAATTTTCTTTATCTATTGGCTAAAATTTAAGTAGACTTCTCATTTGTAATCTCAAATTTTCTTTTGCTACATTATTCTAATTACGGATATGTTGCATTCTTGTTCACTCTTTCCTCGTATACTTTAAGGTATCGACTTGAAGAAAGTTAAAGATTGTGTTGGAGATCCTGATGCAAATGTCGATAACCCTGTTCTCAATAATGAACAGGATTCACAGGTTTGTCTTATAGGGGAATATAGCATTCTTCTAGGATTGTTTCAGTTCTCTAATTAGACTCTTCTGTTGGTTAATGAATTTTTGTTTCAGATTGGTAACGGCGATCGTGGAGATGTTACTATACTACCTACCCTTATTATAAACAACAGACAATATAGAGGTTTGACAACCTTTTGAATATCTTCGTGCCTGTTTAACCCTGTTCTGCTGTGTAATTTTAATTTTCTACCACTTTTAGGTAAGCTATCAAAAGCAGCAGTACTCAAGGCAATATGTTCTGGCTTCCAAGAGACTACTGAGCCATCAATTTGTTTAACTCCAGGTTCCTTTTTTGCATTTCTTCTTTTTCTCCTCGTACCCCTTCCAAACATCCTAGGAGAAGAACCAATAAATTAAATGTTATCAACTCATCTTTCAGTTGGCAATGTGTAATATATGTTGTTGTTTTGGATAGAACTGATATCATGTACCTTTGCTTATCCTTTGCAGACATGGAAACCAACGAGTGTTTGCAGAACAATGGTGGTTGTTGGCAGGACGCTACTGCTAACATTACTGCGTGCAGGGTATTTGGTTAACTCAATCTTGTGCCATATTTTTGTGAATGTTTATATTAGTGTACTTCAATACATGTGGAGTAAGGCTTGGTTTTTTCACTTTCAAAATTGTAGGACACTTTCAGAGGAAGAGTATGTGAATGCCCAGTTATACAAAATGTGCAGTTTGTTGGTGATGGATATACCCATTGTGAAGGTAACTTTCTTTATTTAGATCAATTGCTCCATGTGATCATCTCATGCTATAAAGTTCAAAATATAAATTCACCTTCACACATTTGTATTCCAAAGCAGCTACAGGGGCCTTGAGGTGTGCAATCAACAACGGAGGTTGTTGGAAAGAAACCAGAGGTAGCACGACTTTCTCTGCTTGTATTGTAAGTAATCCTCTTCGTCCTCTTTTTCATTATCTTGCATGCATCTTTTTTTCTTCTAATGCTGCTGATATATGCCTTCTTTCTTAAATGATTATGCAGGATGACCACACCAAAGGTTGCAAGTGTCCACCTGGATTCAGGGGAGATGGAGTCAGAACCTGTAGAGGTACTTTGACATTCAAAATTTGTTTGATCTGTTCTAATCTTAGTAGTTATAAATCTTCTTACAACATCTTCCACATAAACTTCCAACTTAATGAAAAGAGCATTCGATGTTTTTGTTTTCATGATAAAAATATATTTACTTTTTTTCTTAATACATTATTAGATATTAGGAGAATTAACAGGAGGTTAGTGTAGGAAGATATAACATTACTCTTCTAGTACCTATCCTTTGAATGGCAAATACATCAATCATGAGCTAATCTTGGTAAGAATGTTCGAATATGATCCTACAATTGTGAATAGTTATGCCATTAGCTATTCTGCAAATCTGACATTTTTTTCTTAATATTTCTTGTTTTGATCATGTTGCAGATGTGGATGAATGCAAGGAGAAATTGAACTGCCAGTGCCCAGAATGTCAATGCAAAAATACTTGGGGAAGTTATGAATGCTCATGTACTGATGGTTTGTACTACACGCGAGAAAATGATATGTGCATTGGTGAGTTTTTATTTTTAACATTTTCTGACTTTGTATGCCATTTTTTTATGCCTGACTAACTTGATCAGCAGATTTTGTTCACTCGTTAAAATTTGATAGATGATTCTAATGAAAATAGTCCAAATATGAGACTAAGTCCCACAGTGAATAAAATAATAAAATAAAACATCATATAAGTTGAAAAACCTATAAACCTAATGCTCGAAGTTTTAGATTAAAAGTGATGTTAGATCCTTATATGGGTCCCATAAATAGACCTATTAGATTCTTCACAGAAAACATGACTTTGCATTGGTTGGCACATTGGAATTTTATTTCTATTTATGGTGTATGTAGTTTGTAAATTTTTTTCTGTATGTTGATAATCTTTGCATGGTTGTTGAGACTGAAATTATAATTTATTCATTTTCACATTTGCGGTATCTTACAAATATGCAGGAAAATATGCTGCTTCAGTGGCCGGTGGGGGCATTGTTTGGATGGTTATCATGATATTGGCTGTTGCTGGTGCTGGGGGGTATGCATTTTACAAGTATAGAATCCGGGTATAATTCTAACTCATTTGATTATCCTTTAAACATTGTGACTTTGATAAATATTCTTTAAGGCAGATGTAGATAAAAAGATGTTATGTTAATTTGAATTATTTCAACATTTATAGTCTTCAAAACATAAAACATCCATTTTCCCAGTGTTGAGGTAACATGCTGCATTGGTGAAAAGACAATCAGTTTTTTCCGTCTTTCTTTTTCTGATGTTTTAGTTATAATACAAGTGCAAAATTTAAGCATTGTCATCCTAAACTCGTTTGACTTACAAGAGGAAACATTTTTCTGCAGAGATACATGGACTCTGAGATAAGGGCAATTATGGCCCAATATATGCCCTTGGATAATCAACCGGATACTTCTATTCAAACTCAAGGAGATGTCTAGAAAGTCTGGGAATCCCATCTCTATGCAAAGATGAATTTGATATCTTGGACATTCTCTACAGTTGGTTAGTTATTAACACAGATACAAACTGCTTAACCAGAGGATCCTAGCATCAGGCTTAGTTAGTATCATCCTTACCCCTCAAATCTCTTTTTCTTTCTGTTTCTTTTCCTTTTTTTTTTCTCTTTTTCTTCCCTCGAAGTGGATGGTTTGTTTTTCTGAGGAAGCATTGATATGGAGTATAGTCATGTCCTTTTACTAATTTAGGCAACTAGAAATTGGCATCATATTTCTATTCAACTGGGGATGTTAGATATGGCATGGAAAGAGACATTATTTGGTAGAAATTATCAATTTTGCTATCTTCTATTATTTTTTTATACCAGTTTGTAAATTTTATGAATAATATCTGTAGTTTGTTGCTGCCAATGGACCTACTAAATTAACTGTAAAGCTCTCAAGAGTCAGAACCAAACTTAAACTTTCAACAGAGCTCTTGCCAGTTAATTGGAAAATGTCTTGACTGATAGCTCAAATATCCAGTTTATTTTGTATCTGCTAACCCTAGCTTAAGGCTGCTACCACATTGGCACAACAATTGGGATTATAAGAAGAATATGTAATCCAGAAAGAATATGCAATTCAGAGCTTAATACAAAAATTGGTATCATCGTAAAACTATATCCTCAAAATTGTTGCCATAATTTTAAGGTTGAATATGTACTAAGTCACTAATTTTATGATAAAGTTGGAATCATACAACAGATAATGTTAAAGGAACAACTTACGGTTTCCAAGCACCAGAATATGATATACAACAGCAAGACTAAACTGCACAAGAATAGAAGATTTATCACAAGGCACAAACTGACAATTTATGATAGGCTGAATCTACCAAAAAAACGAGAGGAACAGAAACCATGCAATGTCTGGCTATTATTTGTTCAAAACCATCAAGAATTGTGCTCGTAACTTTGGAGCCTCTCAACAACATGACTCATGCTGGGTCTCACGTCTTTCTCTTCCTCTACACATTCCAAAGCCACCGTAGCTAATATCTCCATTTCATTCCTATCATACATTGATCCCAAAGCAGGGTCAACTATTTGATCCACCCAAGATGATCCCACTTCTGACCCTTTCTTCCTTTTCTCCCTCACCCATGTCACTAACCTCGCATGATTATGTGATTCTGCATCTAATTCTGTGAGTTGGATACCTGCTGTTGGGCTCCTTCCAGTTATCATCTCCAAGACAACAACGCCATAGCTGTAGACATCCACCTTGGAAGTGATTGGCAAGTTAAAAAGCCACTCTGGAGCCATGTAACCTCTTGTTCCTCGTATCCTCGAGAAGGTTGAATTGTCGAGGTTGTTCCGGTTAAGTAGCTTAGACAAGCCAAAATCTGCTACTTTAGGTTGGTAATCAGAGTCAAGAAGTATATTTTGGGTCTTGATATCACAATGCAGAATCCACTCCAAGCATTCTTCATGCAAGTAAGCAAGACCCCTTGCAGTTCCCAGAGCAATGTTATACCTCTTGGTCCAATCAAGAACATTTGAACTCGATGAAAGGTTCTGAGCTAAAGAACCATTCTCCATGTACTCATAAACCAACAACCTATACTTTCCCTCAGCACAAAACCCTAACATGCCAATTAAGTTCATGTGGTTAAGCCTTCCAATGATGCTTACTTCAGCCAGGAACTCACTTTCTCCTTGGTTTGCCACTTCATGTAGTCTTTTTATTGCCACAACCCGGTCATCAGACAAGACACCTTTATACACTGTACCTCCACCACCCCTTCCAATCTCTTCACTGAAACCTTTGGATGCTTGTTTCAATTCTGAATAACCGAATTTCCTGAACCCTGTTTCTGCAGCAAGAACATAGGCATGCTTGTCGGCATTATTCCTAAACAAAAAACACCACATCAGAAAGAAGCACAGAACCTCAAGTCCTCCCAAGGCAACCGCAAACCACAGCATGAACCAAACAGACCCATTTTCTTTTTCTTCCACATACGGTCTTTTTAGTTCTTCCACTCTGCTATTTGCCCCACAAACCAAACCATTACTGATGGGGTTCTCACGGTTGTAAGACAAAGGCAGTCTCAGGTAGAACATTCCCGAGAAACTTGCCGAGTGATGCCCATTCAGCAACTGTGTCTTCAGGTAGCACTGACTACCAAAACTACCTTGGTCCGAAAAACTGAACTGAAACCCTTTGCATTCGCACAACCGCTTGCACTGATTCACACATTGTTCGTAAGTGTGATTCTGATAGAAGCCATAGTCATATCCATAAAAATCAAATTGAGCTAAACCCACGAAACGAGACTCATGCTTAGTGTTGTTGCACCAAGGATCAAAATTCGGTATGCAACCTTGAGTCCAGTCTTCAGTATCATTCCATCTGTGACCTGATAGCATAAATTTCTCAATGAACACTACAGGAGGAGACAATCATATCTATAAACAATTGTAAGGGGTGAATACATGAAGTGAAATGAATTAAATAAACTTATCTTGTAACTTCTAATCAACTTTTATACCAAAATTTGATTTTAGAATATGCATGGGAAAAGCTTAATTTATTAACATTACTTTCTTTTCACATAAGGACTAATTGATGAGTTTACCTACTCAGAAGAAAGTCAAATAAAAACCATCTTATGTACAAGATAAAACCAGTTTTTAGGTACAGTTAAATGAAAGAACTTCTATAAAAAAAGTTTGGATACTTTCTCCATAAACACTTATCACAGAAGAAAATAAGAAAGTATATATAAACTGAACCTCTTTACTGAGCTAAAATAATCATTCATACTTCAATTTTGACGAAAGTTCTTTTCTTTTAACTTCAAAAACTAAGACAGCAAAGTCGACTTTTAGTTCATGGAAAAAACTCAATGCGTTTTAACTTCTTATTTAGCACTTTTAGTAAGAACTTTATCCAAAAAGACCCCAAATCACTGTTTCCTCTACCACTTTCCTGAAATACCTGGAAGGCAGGAACACTTTCTTCCAGTTGTTGGGTCATTGGTACAATAACTGTTGGGTCCACAAATGCCATGAATAAAACAAGGTTGTTGGCGAATCAGCCCCGACACAACCCACTTCTCTTGTCCATGTTTCATGGTGTAGACCCGCACATTACCGTCGTGATCGAGGGTCAATCTCCGCTGAAGCACCGTCCCGTAATCGATGGTTCTGAAAGTGTAGTTGTCGGAAGAAAGCACGCCACCCAACTCATCAAGCACAGCAACCCTGCTATCGTTGAAAGTGGATCTGCCGTTGCTGTTGCCATTACCAAAGTTGTTGCTCTGAAGCCAAGCGTAGGGCCAGAAAACGCTAGAAACTCGAGGACCCTGGTACATGAGCCGCAGAACATTCTCGAAGTCGAAGAAGAGCTTGTAGAAACCGGAGGAGTGGTTGCTCCCGCTTCTCGAGGAAACGAGATTGGTGCTCCCTCTCAGAGGCTGATTCGGAAGAAGCGTGTCGGTTGGGAATTCGAAGCTCTGCCACAAGACAGCGTTGTCGGGGGAATCTTCGAGGAGTACGAGGTTGCCGGTGTCGTGCAAATGTAAGCGGACTTGTCTGGATGAGTTGGCGGTGCCGGTGGACCACACTTGGAACTGACCGGCGTCGGTGAGTACGAGGTTGCCGGTTTTGAGAAGAGAGAGTGTGGAGCGTTTTCCGTTAACCGGTTGGTCCCGGTTGGCCATCCAAACGACGGTGTCCGGTGAGCGCGTGTACCATATCGCGAAGCAGAAAGCGTTTTGTCCGACGGCGTAAAAGCCTGCTGTGAATGTTTTTTTGGGTGATAGTATGACATCTTCTTTGAAGTTCTCGACGGAGAGAGAGAATGAAGATGAAGCATGGAAAGTATGGAAGAAGATGAGAGGAAGGAGAAGAGCGAAAGACAGTGTTGAAGCTGCCATCAATGGATTTTCTCATGTTATGCTGTGCTTTGCTGTTTTATGTCTTCCTGGTGGGGTTGGAGTGGTTGAATAAATAAATAAAATGGAGAGAGAATCAAATTGAAAAGGACAACAAATGCAACTTGCTTTGGCTATGAATTATACCTCAACGTGAAGCTGATCCATGAAAGTGAATGTTGTCTCGTGTTCGATCTATTCTATCTCTAGGAAAAATTTGAAGGAGTTAATAATAAAAACGAGGAAATAGTCAATAGTTGTGGAAAACAAGTGTTGAATGTCTCAGTATCTACACCTACCCATCCAGAAAAGGTGGTAGTTGTTAAGATATTCTCCATCATCATTGCAAAACACCGCCATTGTCCTCTTCGATAACTTAATCTCTCTTCTTCGCAATAGAGGCAGAAGAAGATATAAAGAATTAATTGACTCTAGAAAAAGAAAATTAAATATATTTTATTCTCTAAATTTTCATAACGAAATTAAAGTTTATTTCTGAACCAAATTTTAATACAATTTAATTTTCAAATTTAAAAGATAATAGATACAATTGGGCTAAATTTTTTGACGTATTAAATTATGTTTCATATTCATATTTAAGCTCTTTATTTCATTAGATCTGATCTTATTCAAATATAATTTAATATATAAATAAAATTTAATGGTTTTAAGTTAAAAAGATTATATTCTTTTAAAATTTAGAAATTAATATATTTAAAAATTTAGAAGAGGGAAGAATTTTAATTTTTTTCTGATTGCAAACATATTTAACTAAAAAATACTCATTTTCAAGAATTTGTTATAAAATATGACTCCAAAAAAAATAGTCTAAGAAGGTGATATGTACATTTTGAAAATTTTGTTTTGAAATACATTTTAAAAATTCTATTTTAAAAAACTTATTCCAAAAATTCCACTCTAGAAAACTTATTTCAAAAATTTCAAAAATCTTGTTTTAGAAAACTTCCAAACAAATAATTCAAAAGTCACTTTAAAAAGAAAAATGAGGTTTTGATAATTTGGGATGAGCCAAGAGATTATGGTAATGAAGAAAAAAAACAAGTGTAAATGAATAAAGGAATGGGTTGTATTCTTTGAACCTTTGTTCTCGAGAAAATTCTCTTCACTCTATAGGATATTAGAACATCTTTTTCTCTAAAATTGAATTTCTATTTATAAAATAATGTTATAATCTATTGATGTTAGAAGATATTTTTGAAAGAAGTAACGTGCTGATATTAAACTGTGTGTCATTGTGGTATTGTTCAAATATGATAGACCAGCGAAATTCAAATTATCTTAAGATTTAATCTAAAATTTAATGTACTAAAAAAATTGATTTTTTTATGGACAAAATTTAGATATAATGCATTAAATTCATTGATAATTAATTACTATTTACGGATTACATGTTGAAACAAATACATATATAATTATTTGTAGATAATTTTTATTTTTTTTAGCGATAATTGCAAAATATGAGAGGTGAAAATAATTTTTATTTTTTTTAGCGATAATTGCAAAATATGAGAGGTGCAACTGTAAGACCCTAGAAAATAGCGTTTTAAAATGGATAATGGTTTAAAAATAGTGAGACTCGATTATTTTAATATTAAAAGGTGTTAGTATAAATAAAATTCTTATAAACGAGTTTTATTATTTTAAAACACATCATCTCTCTAGAAACTACTTTTCTAGAGTTCTCTGACTTCTCTCTATAGGTTTTGTCTCTCTAGTCGTCTGATTGAAGAACCGAGACCGTAGGATTGATCCTCTCGGCGAGCTCTTCAAATTGGACTGATCAGTTTCTCCGTTCGCGTAAGTTGAGTTTTCGCTCTCTTTTTAGTCTTTCTGTTGCATGCAAGCCCTCTTCCGCTTGCATGCGACGTTTTAATCATCAGTATGAGTATCTGCTGATCAGTGATCATAACGGTATGTCCTGATTGTTCTTGTGATGTTTCTATATGTAGATAGAGCATCCTGTGGAGTTAGAGGTGTTGACGTTTTTAAGGCGTTGACGTTTATAAAGTTGTCTAAACAGAATAACAGGTGAGGGAAGATAATTGTTTTACTTGAATTTCGTATAGAAATCATTCTGATGACTTTGAATTGCATGATTGATTGTTGTATGAGTGCTTGAACTGTGTAATTAAGTGTATGCTTGGATTGTGCTAGATTTTTTTACTGTTGCATGTGAGAACAGATTGGGAATATGGTATTTTCGCCTAAGCGAGCATCTCTCGCCTGAGCGAAAACACCAGAAACTCATCCCCTGTTTCTGCGCGAGATCTCGCCTAGGCGAGCTAGTCTCGCTTGAGCGAGAGTCACTCTCGTCTAAGCGAGACAGCTTAGCCTGAGCGAGAATTTGCCCAAAGTTTGGGTTGTTCTCTGTTTCGAGCCTCGCTCAGGCGAGAATGACTCGCCTAAGCGAGAGAGCCTTTTTGCCTTGGCGAGACCTTCCAGCTTGGGCGAGAACCTCTGCAGCTGAGTGCTATTTCTCTGTTTCTAATGGATGAAACTATGTTTAAATGTTAAAACATGAACTTAGTTACGATATGCATGAATTGTTATGACTGGTAATATGTGTGGTGAAATTGCATGAAGTTGGAATATGAGAAGAAGTGGTTGAACTAGGATTTCAAGAGAAATTCTAAGAGGAATGTTTTAGTGTATGTAAGGACATGAGGACTCCGTATGGGTTGGTATCCTGACGCTCCAATAACCATTAAGGCTCATGTAGAGTGTAATGGATTATGTCGTGAGGAGTAGCAGGAGGTCCTAGTCTGTGGACCCGATTCAGTCACAAACGCGAAGGGAACTTACCTTGGGAGTGGTTGGGTGATAACCCCTTGTGTCCAAACTCTGCAGAGTTTGGGAAACGTCATAGGTGCAAGCCACCCAGAGATCCAATGTCGCTTACATAATCCAGATATCGAGTCTAGAGTAATATATTTGCATTGTTTTTGGGGTGGTTTATGTGATTCTGGTGAAAATAAGAAAGATTGCATGATTTTCTATTTATAATTGAAGTGTATGATTCATTTAATCAGATTAGCTTATCCTTGCTTTTAGTGTGTCTGTCACGTGTTGTATGTTTCCTTTTGCGATGATCACCTATTCGGTGGGAGCAGATGTGGTTGCAGTGTCAAAGGCGCTTCTGAAGGATGAAGAGTCATCGTTTAAGTGTTGAGAAGGAGGTTTCCAGTGGGAGCTTTATCAGTGTTCATTTTAAGTATAGAGTTTATTAGTTTAGTTTAAGTGTATAAGCGATATATTTTTATAGTCATATCTTTTGTAAGACTGTATTAATATATTGTGTACACTGAATTATCTGTTTTGGAACTATGATGAAACTCCCTATTTTAATTAGTTTTAAGCTGCTGAAATTGGGATGTTACAGCAACAATAAAAAAAAACATCAATATTTATTAAATATGTAAGTTTTACATAAAAAAATAATTCACTAACACTAAAAATACAACTCATAATAATCATTTGAAAAATTTTACCAAATGGATTGACATTTATTCTTTCTAGCACTTGAAAGCCACCATCACCTCTATTCTAAAGTTTAAAGTTTGAATTTTATGTGATTAAGAAAATTTTCTTCATATGTAGTCATAATCAATCTCTTAATTGAAAGCTAACTTTTTTTCTTCTATCTTTGCATAATAAGTTATTTTCTTCTCTATCTCTTTCCTTACTTGGATGTGTAGGTCTTTCACAATTTTTACTTTCTCAATTCGATCACTACTCACCATAGCACCATTAAGAAGAAGAGATAGCAAATCAAAATTAGTTAAGAGACTAAGGACAATTCTAAAAAGTGAGAGAGAAATTGTAGAATAGTGAAGTTCCTTGTCTTAAGTAAAATAATTATTTTGATTTTCCTTTAACTTTTTAATACAATTAACAATAAAGTGTTATTCTTAAAGTAACATTTTTTTTATCTTCAATTTTTTGAGCATAGTACTTTATTTTAAAGGATTTTGAAAAGTTTGAAATAACTATAGGTCGAGAATAATAGATGAGAATAGGTGCATCGATAAATGTTCTTTTAATTTTTTTAAAGACAATTCCTTGATTTTCACCTAATTGAAAAACATTTTTTTTAATTATCTCATTCAAAAAGGCGATGTTATTATGATTAAATCTTAGACAAATATTTCATATAAGTCGGTTAACTTGTAAAATAATTTCACTTCATTTATATTTGATGTGATTGGTAAATCTATAATAATTTTATTATTTTTCCATTCTATTTGAGCTCCTTTGAAGCTCATAATAAACATAAAAAGATAACATTATTTATATTTGTATCGTATAGGATTAAGGTCATCTCGACTTACAACTAAAACCATTATACACAAGAAGAGGGCATGTTGGATCAGCTTAGCCAGCATCATATCTATTAGCACAAGTGACCTTGGTGGTTGATGAAGATTTAATGAAGCAAGTGCATGAGATTATGTGTGGTTGATGAAGAATTGAAGAAGAGTTGTTGTTGATCAAGTTTGTGAATTGTTGCATCCGAAGTTATCACGAAGATCTCAAAGCTTGAAGATTGTATTGTATTCGTAAACTATATGACATAGGATAAATGTCTTTTGTATTGTGTTTGTCCTTTTCAATTTGTTAAAAATGTTTTTAACAAGTTAAATGGCTTGCTGCATATAATTCTAGCATGAATGTATTCAATCAATTGAATTGTTATTCAATCGATTGATTTCAATTAAGTCAAGTTAAATCAACAGATTATACGGATAAATCAACATGTTGAATTCACTTATGAACAAGCTATTAAAGCTAGCTTTTCAAGGAGTGGAGTAACTCTCTCTTTGTGGATTACACAATGTGGAGCTGGTGATTGAAGATCTTTTGAATCTTGGAGCATTTTTGCTTGTGTTGAAGAAGAACATGTGTTTTGGTTGGCTAGGGAGAGCCTTCATCCAGGTTTAGTTGTTATTGTGCTTTTGTGTGGTTCCTAGGGTGATTATAGGTTTGTAAGTGGGATCTTACAATTTCAGGGATAAGATTCTTGTGGTATTTAAGAATTTTGGTGTTTTGCTTTATTCAAAAGTGTATTCTTTTAGAAATTTTATAAAACTTTTGATATAATGTATGATCAGACTCATGTTATCCTGATAAACTGGATGTAGCTCAAGTATTGAGTGAGCTATTATAGAAATCAATATTTGATCATTTCTCCCTCGTCTTGTTCTTCATTTAAATTACAAGAAAACTCATTAAATCAATCTTTGCAGACACAAGTATTTTTGTCATCCCTAATAACAAAGTTTATACAAAATTTGTCTGAATAGAATAAATCCAAAACATATATTTCAATATTCTTAAAGAGATAAAAAAGAAAAAAAAAAACAGTTTCTTACAGCATATTATAGTCAATTTATTAAAACCTGCTTCTTTAAGAATTATTAATTCGACCCTATAATTTTATTTTTTTTTAAGTTATATTGCTTGAAAAGAGTTCATTTCAATCCTTGTCTATTCCACTTGAAATCTTTTAAGTCTCTACGAAGTTATTAAAATATTCTCTTAATTTTGAAAGTTTACACATGTTTTGTTTACTTTTTTATAACATATATAAATATAAAAGAAAACAATAACAGTATAATATACTTTTTTGTTTATGATGTGAATAGATAACCGAAGATTTCATGTGTAAGTCATGTTTTCTGCCTTCCAATCACTCTATTCGAAAGGTTGACATTGAGCTACTCAATCACTTATTTAGTCTTCTTTGCAATTCTCTGAAATTTTCCATCTTCAATATTTTTTCGAACTGATTACATTTTAAGTGATAAAAGAATAGTCAAAGTGGTTTACTTTTAAATAATTGTTGTATAAGTAGAAATTACTATATGTTTGGTGAAAAAAAGAGTTTTTAAATTAGAAGTGAGTTTCTCTAGTCTACTGCATTTTTATATGCATAATGAAAAATAAAGATTTTAAGTTTCTAATTTTTATATGTTATTAATTTATATTTTATTTAAGTTTAATTGAATTTTAAGTCTCATAAATTTGAATATATGATATTTTGATTTATATAAACTAACGAGTAAATTTTATTATTTTTTAATTGAAAATGTATTATACATCTACATCACTAATGCTGATCAAAGTCTCTTATCCTCTTGTTATTAATTTTTTTTAATAAAAGCAATAAAATATTAATCATAAAAGTACATATTTCTTAACACTTTAACATAAATAAAAAAAATGAGATAAGATAATAATTATATCGTCCATAAAAGAAGTTAAACCATATAATTGAGAAAAAAAAAGTTTATCAATGTTGGAAACACAATCACCAATTTTTTCATTCAATACCCTTTCAACACTAACAAAATAACATTTTTATTTTAAACTATAAAATACTTTAGGGTGAATTAACTAAATAAATATAGATACTATTTTTTTATTAGATATTGGAAAATAGTAGGAAAGTGAAGAAAAGTAGATGTAAGCTTTTCCTTGTTCAAATTATATATTTTGACCGAAGGGACACGCAGGTCCCTATGTTTTTGAACTTTCATGCATACTTTCATGCACGACTTCAACTGTTCATTACTGCGTTTACTTCTCATTTCATTTTTCTCTAAAAAACCATCAAACTCATTTTTTAATAAACACTTTCTTCTCCAAATCATATATTTATATGACCAAATCTTTGAACATTTATCTTCTAAAATCACATTCAGCTCTTAATCAGTCTTCAAAAAACCACTGCTCATGATACCCACTTAATCAGTCTTTTTCATTGGTTTCTTGCCTTACAAAAATCAACCAACTTTGTTTATCATTAACATCTTAGACTTTTCAGTTTCATGAGTAACAATGACGGAAGGAAAGTACTAAGAAAAACAAGAGGAGATGAAAATGTTGTCTTCTTTGACTCTTTCGTTTTAAATAATGACACCAACTTCATCATTGGCACACAGTGTCATGCAAAATGGCATCTTCAACACTGTGTTTCGTTCTTCTCCTTTCTCTGATGTTGTTCCATAATTTCCATGCTTCGTCTTCTTTATCTCTTTCCGTCGAAAACTTCAAAAAAGATGTGATAGAGTCATCGCCGGAAAAAACATTCACAGCAGGCTTTTACGCCGTCGGAGAAAACGCTTTCTGCTTCGCAATATGGTACACGCGCTCACCGGACACCGTCGTTTGGATGGCCAACCGGGACCAGCCGGTTAACGGAAAACGCTCCACGCTATCCCTTCTCACGACCGGCAACCTCGTACTCACCGACGCCGGCCAGTTCCAAGTGTGGTCCACCAACACCGCCGCCGAATCCAGACAAGTCCAGTTACGTTTGCACGACAACGGCAACCTCGTACTCCTCGAAAGCCGGAACAGTTCCTCCGAGGTTGTGATGTGGCAGAGCTTCCATTTCCCAACCGACACGCTTCTTCCCGGACAATCTCTGACGAAGAGCAGCAGCCTGGTTTCCTCGAGAAGCGGGAGCAACTACTCCTCCGGTTTCTACAGGCTCTTCTTCGACTCCGAGAATGTTCTTCGCATCATGTACCAGGGTCCTCAAGTTTCCAGCGTTTATTGGCCGGACCCTTGGCTTCAGAATAACAACTTCGGGAACGGTGGCGCCGGAAACGGTAGATCCACTTACAACGATAGCAGGGTCGCCGTGCTTGATGATTTGGGGTACCTGGTTTCTTCCGATAACTTCACTTTCAGAAGCATTGACTACGGCACGGTGCTGCAACGGAGGTTGACCCTCGATCACGACGGTGGTGCGAGGATGTACAGCAGGAACAATGGGGAAGAGAAGTGGACAATGGCAGGGGAATTTCGCTCGCATCCATGCTACGTTCATGGGATTTGTGGGGCTAACAGTTATTGCAAATACGACCCTCCCAGTGGAAGAAAGTGTTCGTGCCTTCCAGGTATGAAAAGGAGACATTTTGAACTTTTCCAGAACCAGATTTCAGTTTTAGAATGTTATGTTCTTTTCTTGTTAAGTGTTTGATGAAAAGAATTGTGTGAATAGGTCATTCCTGGGTTGATAGCGAAGACTGGTCTCAAGGTTGCAAACCAACCTTCGAGATTTTGTGCAGCAGCAACAACAACAGAACCGAGGACGAGACTCGCTTCCTGCGCATACCTGATGTTGATTTCTACGGATACGACTATGGATACTTTGGAAATTACACCTATCAACAGTGTGAGAATCTCTGCTCGCAGATGTGCGAATGCAGAGGGTTTCAACACAGCTTCTCAGTGGAAAATGCTTTCTTTCAGTGCTACCCGAAGACCCATTTGCGTAATGGGAATAGTCAACCAGGTTTCATGGGGTCATTCTTCCTGAAACTTCCTTCATCTTCTCGTGTTGAGTTTGAGAACAACATAAAAAAGAATGGCTTGGTTTGTGGGGGAGATAGTGATCAGGGCGCAGAGCTGCTTCACAGATCGTATGTCAAAGAGGGAGAAAATGGATCGGTGAAGTTCATGCTGTGGTTTGCAAGCGCCTTGGGAGGAGTTGAACTGGTGTGCATCTTTCTGGTGTGGTGTTTCTTGTTTAGGAATAACAGAACGTTACCCTCAGGTGCTGAGGGACAAGGGTATGTTCTTGCAGCGGCTGTGGGATTCAGGAAATTCAGTTACTCTGAGCTGAAACAAGCCACCAAAGGTTTCAATGAAGAGATAGGAAGAGGTGGTGGAGGTACAGTGTATAAGGGTGTCTTGGAAGATAATCAAATCGTGGCGATAAAAAGATTACACGAAGTAGCAAACCAAGGAGAGAGTGAGTTTCTGGCAGAGGTAAGCATCATTGGAAGGCTTAACCACATGAACTTGATATGCATGTTGGGGTATTGTGCAGAGGGAAAGCATAGGTTGTTGGTTTATGAGTACATGGAGAATGGTTCTTTGGCTCAGAACCTTTCATCAGCTTCAAATGTGCTTGACTGGAGCAAAAGGTATATCATTGCCCTGGGAACAGCAAGGGGTCTGGCATACTTGCATGAAGAATGCTTGGAGTGGATTCTGCATTGTGACATCAAGCCACAAAATATACTTCTTGACTCTGATTACAAACCAAAAGTAGGGGATTTTGGGTTGTCTAAGCTACTTAACAGGAACAACCTCAACAATTCAAGCTTTTCAAGGATACGAGGAACAAGAGGTTACATGGCACCTGAATGGGTGTTCAACCTGCCAATCACTTCCAAGGTGGATGTCTACAGCTATGGCATTGTTGTGTTGGAGATGATCACTGGAAGGAGTCCAACAACAGGTGCTCCAATCACAGAGTTAGAAGCAGAGTCAACTCATCATGAGAGGTTGGTGACATGGGTGAGGGAGAAAAGGATGAAAGGATCAGAAAATGGATCATCTTGGGTGGATCAAATTGTTGACCCTGCTTTGGGAACAAACTATGACATGAATGAAGTGGAGATATTGGCAACAGTGGCTTTGGAATGTGTGGAGGAAGAGAAAAATGCTAGGCCCAGCATGAGTCGAGTAACAGAGAAGCTGCAGAGTCATATGCACACGATTGTTGATGTTTTGAACAAAGAATAGCCATGCATCTCTCCTATGACAGCAAAGTTCTTGTTCTTGATAATACTACAATTAATATTTTTAATTCAGTTAGGGACTGTGATCCTCTTTGTTTTGATTTGTTTGTTACCATGTTGTTCTCTTGTTAAGTAGCAGAGTTAAATTAGTGTGTAAAACCAGTTTGAATATTGTTTTTTTGTCTCTTCCAAAGGAATAAGATTAGTGACTTTTTCTTTTCTTGTTGTGAAAGAGTAGACACCTGTTGATGAAACTTCAAACCCATTGCACTAAGCTTTGAATGAGATGAAAATGAAGCAAAGTGTTTGTGTGAGAGTGAGTGTACCAATAAAACCAGAGCACAACATTCTTGCAAACCTTGTGAAGCTAAATTAAATTGACTATTTTTTTACATTAATTTACATATATTGTTATATGTGAAACAAATATAAAACAATCAAACAAAATTTTATTCCGTGTAAAAAAAAAAAAAAGGAAAGCCGGTTTATATTTGTATAGCATGTAACACTCCTAACAAATATTAAAATTCATAAGATAAATTTAATTTTATTTATTTATCTTGCATCCTATATTCATCCATCTCCAAATAATAAATATTCAGTTTGATTCAAAAGTTGTTTTTGACATGAAGTCATGTAAAGTAGAAAAACTCCTTAAAGAAAAGAGAGTTTAGAGAGAGAGAGAGAGAGAGAGAGAGTATTTGGCACTGGCAATGTTGGAAACAAAGCACACAGTTCCATCTTCACACAAGGAAGCCAACATGTCCCATTTTTGCTCCAACAAATCTGATTCCTCTTCTCGTGTAGCAAGAAGCTTCAAAAACTCAGCATGGAGCATGAGTTCTCTAATGACTGCATTGCCAGAATCTCCCTCCACCATCTGCAGCAACGCCTCAACCACATTTCATACAAACACACACCATGCCACTGAGTTCTCCACTCCAAGACACCACGTTCGTACAATCACCGACCCTTCAAGAAACTCCTTCTTTGCTTCATCTTCCAATCAATCTTTCTACCAAAATAATCACTTTCTGCATTACTCTTTTCACCCACATTAGTTTTCTTGCTGCATTCCTTTTGATTCTTTCTGGGTTCTTGGAAATGTCTCCCATTTTTCATGACACTGATACGAAGTTTCTTGATTAACCATCATGCATGTTATTGACTGGTTTGATTTATGCCATCATTGAATGAACTCAACTCACTCCAATATACCCTTTTTTTTTTTTTTTTTTCCTTTTGGAATCACAGAGCCATGGCATGGCCTGCAACATTGACAATGGCGACAACAACAACAGCAAGCTCTCAACTTGCCTCTCAGACATTGATGAATGGTTGGAACATGCCAATAAGTTCTGCAGATCCTCTAACCATCCTACAGGTTTGTCATGTGATCTCATGTCTACCTGGTTCCTGCTTTCTAATGCGTGTTTGGATTCATTTTACATGATTTTGAATTAAGTTGAAATATCTTATTGAAGATCAATATTTATAGGGAAAGAATTGGTTTTTAGTTAAATTCCATCGAGTTTGTGGAATAAAAACTATTAGAAGATAAATCTCATTAACATTAATTTTACAAAATCCAATAAGTAAACACACTAAATGCAATTATTCATGATACCTATTGTAATGTTTTGATCAGAATCTATTGATTCTGGGCAAAATGGAAGCCAAGAAGAAGAAGAATACTCGAGACTCCCAGCACTGTGCAACAGCTACCCTGTGGCTCAAGAACATGGTGAACTGCACAACATAACATTACCCTGTGTTAGAGAAGAGAGTCCTGTTTTCAAAGGCCAGACATGCCTTACCTGCACTCACAGAACAGCAAAATGTGGAGGCTATGAACGAACAAGACTGATGGGACCATATGATGAGTTTTTCGATGATGTTAGGAGGAGGAAACAGGAAGCAGAAAGAGATGCACGTAAGGCCAAGCACGTTGAACTTATGCTAAAGTGAGTGAGAACTACGCAGAAATTTCTCAAACCTATTATTACTTTTTGTTTGTGTGATTGTCATTGAGACAGTAACAAGATAAATTTGTTTGTAGGATGAGAAGAAAGGAACACGCCATAAATGATTGGGAGCTGCAGCAAACAAGAAAAGCTATGGACAAGATGGATAAAATTCAGGCATGTAAGCTTGTTCCATCTATGTTACATTTAAATATGTAGATTGTGCACTATTTATACCCTTAGTAGGGTAGAAAAACAAAGCACAAACTGCTTGTTTTACATTGAATTGTGTACATCAACCCTCAAATGCTCTCAAGGATTAAACACGATGCAAACTTGAACTCATAAACAGATTCTGCAGTTTATGATTTCATTTTTCTTTTTGTGTTTATCTTCTAGCTGAGAAGTTTCTCTACACAGTGTCCTTTTAGGCCACATTAGCAGCACAAATAAACTCTTAAGCAAATGCATGTCTTCAGTGTAGCCTCCTTTTTTTTCATTAATCTTTTTTGTCCTGTGATTACAGAGTGATCTGGAGAGGAAACAATTTAAGGCCTCAGTGAGGACTCAAAAGAAAATATGCACAGTGAGGGAAAAGGCAGAGAAGCAAAAGCTAAACTTGAGACGATCAACAATGAAAAGATTTCAGCAGATGCAAACATCTGAGACTCACTCCCCTTCACAACTTTCTTGGGGTTCAGGCTAACCATTATGTTAAATCCATTCAGCACTAGTGCAGTTCTGTTCCTCATTGCTTGTAAAATGGTTGGTTACAGTTTATATATGCTCAAGGTGAAGAAGTTGAAATGAGTGACCACATTAGTCAACTTTTATGCGTGCAAACTCCTTTGCCAAAAGAGCTTAAGATGCCACACTCATGGCATGCCTAAGTTCCAGTAAGATATCTTGACAAGGGTTGGAGAATGAGAGATAGTTTTAGAGCTTTTTCACCTTTTTGTAATACAAAATGTTTCTTCTCCAGTTAAAGAATTGGTTGAATCACGTCCCGTGAGGTTCACTTCATTTTAATTTCTCTTTGGTCCTCAAATTAATGTTGTTCACCATTTATTTATGGTTTTTTTTACAACTTATTCCTAAACACTTCTAAAATATATAAAAAAATGAAGTCGTATAAAAATTCTCATTAGTTTCCAAACATATTTTTCACTTATCCATAAGCACGGACGTATCCAAAGTTACTTCAGGAGTAACGGTTGTACTCTTTCATTTTTCTAAAAAGACATGTAAATATATTAAATTTTGCATACTTTTTCCATATCTTATAATGGCCTTCCGGTTTTCATGTAGATAATGTTTGACCTCACTGATCCAGCGTGTTGAATCTGTTAATAGAACTCTCTTCTGTTCTAAATTTTATTCAAGAAAAGTGTTCATGAAAAAAGTTTAAAGGGTTAGATCTTTCTATATAACGCATAAATTATTGGCATTTTTTATTAAACAAATTGATGAGATGAATCAATGACTACGAACATATATATTCTGTAATTTATATAAACATGTGGATATTATAATGAAAGCACTTGTTTGTTTACTCATACACGTTGCTTCACTGTAATCATTCATTTATATTTGTCTTTAGTTAATAAAAAATATTTCTGTAATTTATATAAACATGTAGATAACTATAATGATAAAGTTTATAAATATATACTTTTACAATAATAGTTTTAAACTACTTACTGAAACATACTATAAATGAAATCTTCTACGTAAATTTTTGTATAGAAGAAACCAGATGCACATTCCATGAGAAAAAAATTGAAAGCAATGAGAAAGAATTTCACTAATACATGATATACAACGTAGAAAGAGTGTTAGATTACAACTGAGGAAATAATCCTAACTAACATGGTTAGGGTTAACTGTCTAACCTACACAAACTAACAAGTATTAAAAGACTATATTGACATTCAGACCCAACCGGAGACCATGTTATCATCCACTGGTTTTGGACCCCCACAAGATCTTGACACAGATTCAAAAAGTTTTTCAATCTCCGGGGCACATCTGATGAAACTCCGGTTCCAGAAGTTGTACCTAGGATTCTGCCAAATGACAAGAAAAAATTACAAATAGAGGTAAGAGAAGTGGCTTGGTTAATAACCTGCAATATGTACCAAAATGCAAAGAAAATACCTTGATGAGTTCAATAAAGGTAATGAGGAGACCCCAGGGATGAGGACGGTTAACAATTAGGCGTTCCAACAAGACTCTGGTAATTTGTTCTTGGATAACTTCCTGCTATATCAAAACATGAATATATAGCTAAATAACAATTGGTGGTATGATTGATAAAGCTAAAGATAAAAAGCATAGCACAAGTTTAGGTGTACCTGGTTTGATTCAGCAAACAAGTAAAGAAGGATGAAGGAAAAGTAGTGTGTGTTGGTATTAGGATAACGTAATTGGTTGGCAATGGCATTTAGGAAGAGGTAACGGCCTTCAGTGTCCAAGTCCACAATAAGTGTCTGAAAAATATCCAATGCAGCACCAACAGAAAATACGGCTAAGGGGAAAGCATTTGCTGAAGATTGTGTATGGGGAGTTCGTCCCTGAAGCTGATGGATTGCCTGTTATACCAAAACATTATTTAGATCTTTGCATTGTGATAAAAAATATACGATCTAACATGCTTAGAACAAAAAAACCTCAGCAACTTCGAAACTCCAATTTAAAATGGCAATCTTAGAATTTTCCCATTTAAAGTACCTGCATTCCAACATATAGCACAAGTGAGTTGATTAAGGGCACATTGTATCGAGTCCCAGCAGAGGCAGCTTCATTGGGTGCGAGAAGCATCTTATCCTTCAGATCAGACAAAAATGGAGAACCCTGTTGCCTTGTCTGCAAAAAAAAATGATTGAAAGCTTGTGAATAAAATGTAGCAAAGTAAAAATAGATTGGAGTGAATCAATTAAGGAAATGAAAAGTAGAAAATCTTGACCAAAAGGAATTCACATGTTTACAAGCAACAAATGCATCAAACATGATAATTCTACAGAATTATAACATAGCAAGCCAACTATTAAAACAGACCAAATTCAAAGAGGGAAGTGCGGACCTTAAGGTATTCATCTACATCAGCCTTCATCTGCTTTGCTTTAAGTGCAGCATCAACCTCTGAAAGAATGCGGGGTGATTGGGTAATTTCCTGGAGTAAATCGATCTGCATACAACAACACAAGGCAGTAACATCAACTTAATGCTCCTTAACCTTAACAAAACGTTTGGGGATGTGTGGGTAACAAGAGATTCTAAGACCTTCAAATTAGGAGTAGATGGATCGGGCAGCCTCATACTCCGTGGAAATGCACTTAAAATGATATTCCTCATCTGAATGCAGCTTGGAGGAATAACATCACAAAAGGTAAAGTGATAATCACATAGAAACTCGGGGAAGTCATGAAGTAGCACCAAGAGCACCCTTAGTGTCCCTTTGTAGAGGACACGTACCTGATCAGAACAAAATTTTAAAAAAAGAAAAAAAGGTGTAGATGTAAGAAGCATTATTGTGTGCATAGACCCAGTTGGAAGCTGTTAGATATCCTAAGAAATATAGGATAATATATTTTTATAACAAAATAAATCAGATATTTCTTAGAATTTCCAATGAAAGAAAATAATTGAGGCATAGATAGACACAAACCGGGTCTCCAAGTTCAGCATGCCTCAGAAAAGGCTCCATAAATTGGAACAGGTCTACAAGCAACCTTTGGATATAAGGCCAACCTTTTTGACCATTACCAGTCAACATTTTAGGCATGAAGCTCCTGTGACTTATCAGTTCAAGCCATGCAAAACTGAAGAAACATGCCCATAAAGGAACTAAGTTATGAAAACAAAATCAAACAATGTGTGTGAGATAGACTTTGTAGACTTTACAGAACCTCTATATATTTACAATCAAATGAGTTTAAATAAAGATACTCACTCAAAACAATGGTAAATACAAGCATCAAGACAATTAACATACACAATCATTGTAAAAAAACTAATACAAAATGATACAGGAAGAACGTGGAAAAATTCAAACCAGTATAGAGAACATACTACAATACGGTAAATTTATTACAGGTGGATATTTGTCTTGCCCAAATACAGACATGCAATGCAAGACACATTTTACATAGATAGAGATGCACCTTTCAACAATAAAATCGGTAAAATAAGTCATATAAACAATAATGAGGAGCATGTCAAAGAATGTCTGCTCAGATTGGAGTTAAAATATATTCTTGGGTCATATGTGCCTCAATTTTGAGAATATAATCAACCCAATTTCTAACATAATTCAGAAGCAAAGTTAATGTGTTTTAAATTTCTGATGTATCAGAGCCCACTCAAAATTTTACTTAACATAAAGCCTGAAAGTCAAATATACAACCTCTTTACTTCCACCGAAAAAGGGTCAAATATCTGACAAAGTAAACTAGAAGTAAATGATCCCCTAATAAAAAATGTTTACATCTCTCGAAAAAAAAAGGGATTTGGAATTCTTAAATGAATTCAGCAACATCAACAATTCCATATGCAGAGCGAAACACACAGTTAAAAAAGTGTGCATCACAATAAAATAGCATACCATTACAACATTATCCTTAAACCAAAATACAGCAAATTATGAATCAGTAGTGGGCATTCCTAACCTGAACGCAGGAACTTTGAGGGGCTGCAATGCATGAAATGCATTGGCAAAAGCAGTCAAAATCTGCAATTCACGAAGTGGTATCAGTCAAACACGCATGCATGTTCTTAGCTTATTGGTTGAAGGAAAGAGGGTTGAAATGCATTGGCAAAAGCAATAAAAATCAACACAAACAAAATAACCAGTTTAATTGACGGGTGATTTACACATACATCAACAATGTTAGCGGTTATTAAAAGTTTGAACCCACGTTTGTACCCAAAAAAGAAACAAAAAATAAATTGTTGAAGTAAATGAAAGGGACAAACACCTGAAGATTTGCACCATCAGTAACAGGCTCAAGTGAACCAAGATCTAGAAGCCAGTTGATGAATAATCTGAAAAGTGGTCTTGGATTAAAAGATGCCTTCTTCTCCTCTGCATCTTTTATAATGAATCGGACAGCAACTGCCAGAATCTACCATAAAGCAATGGGAAATATTATAGACAAAAATTATACATTTAATAAAGTCCTTGAGATAGAAATAACATGCATGCGTTTGTTTGATAGAAATAGCATACACACCTTGGATAGAAGAAAGGGTTTGTTTGATCCCTGTTCCAACAAACCAACAGAACAGCTTAGATGCTAAAAATTCCAAAAAGAAACGAGAAAAGAAAAAGATATACAGTTAACAACCTTCAAGATTGAGAAGACAAGCTTTGCGTAAATATCAATTGCAAGAAATGACATTGTCTGCAGCTGTTGTGATTGTAGTGACCCTGAATTAATCATCTCAGTGGATAAGCAATGCGCAACAGCAAGCTCCTGGAAAAAAAGCACAAGGAAAGAGGTTACACTGACAATCCTGGTCATCAGTAGAAAAGAATAACCAATATGATGAAAGAAAAGCCACACCAGTAATAGCCGGAAAAAGCGGTCTGTAAGATCATCACCCTTAAGCAGCCCATTCTGATGCAATTGCAAGATGAAGTGGGCAGAGGCTGTATCATTGGCACCAGGAAGTTCACATATTCTATACCATTCTTTAAACAAAATGGAAACCTACAATTTGAGCATAAAAGAAGTAAGCATTAGGAGTTCAAATTTTGTCTCTGGCCCAACACATACATGATTAAGGAAAGATTTTATGCCAATAACCCTTTGCTAAACAAAGTAAAAATGAAAGGTAAGAAATAAAGGGAAATAAACTACTCAACTTATGAAACTACATGCAACTAAGCATTCACACAAGATTGTCTTACAAAATCAGAATAGCCATATCTTGCAAAATATATTTTCTCCTTTCTTTTATGAATAGTATCAGATTTTAGGGTTTCCAATTGGTTCTACATTTCATTTCCTAAGCCTAAAAGGAGCCACTGAATTTTCCCTTTACTTTTGCATATCAACTTCACAAGGGTGTGTTTTAAAAAACAATCATAATTTTGAGTGCAATTCTAAGGTGTAGCTTACACATACATGAATTATTCTAATCAGTCATAACTCGGGTACAGCTGGAGGAAATGAAATATTCAATAAAACATTACAATAAAAGTGCAGGCATCAACAGTATAACTTGGTCAAATTGTAGAGCAGTTATGGTCAGTATCTAACACAATTAGTGCCACATAACCAAGCAAACAAAATTCAAACTTATCTATCAATTTCAAGGTGATACCTGCTCCCGGAACCCAGCAGGATCTGGTTCTATAGAATCCACGCTGTTGAACTCTTCCCTGTTAGCAGGTAGCAGACCAGGAACCTGTTTTTTACATGGTTACAAAAAATCCAGATTTCAGGAAAACCAAAAGCAAGAACAGATAACAAAACCAGAAGAGAAGACAAAAAGTGCATGAACAATAGTGGCAGCTGAACCACATTGCTCTTGTGACCTTAATGTCTCTTGACTGTCTTGCCTTATCCTCCTTTCCAGCATTGCTAGATGATAGAGCACCAGGATTCTTGATCATTTCAAGAAGCTGTGGTAGTGGCTCAGGGCATCCAGGCTTTGTAGCAAGCTGAAAAATAAAATATTGTTAGGAATAGAGGGTACAGTAAGGAATGCAGAGACTCGTGTACAAATACAAACCTTAGCCAGAGCATCAACAAGATTGTGAAGTTCTGAAATAACTTTAGGTTCCTCGATAACCAGGGTTTGAAGAAGGGAAATGGAAAATTCCGTTGCAGCCTCTGCACATTCATCCAGTAAGTTGCGTCATTATAGTAGCACTTAAAAATGTAAAGTCATTAAAAAATAATTTCTTTGGACATACTGTTCCTTCCTCCATCAATAAGTTTTGCCATATGAACATTGTACTCGGCAAGATTTAGCAATTCACTACGAATAAGCCCAATAGTAATTTCTTTGTTATATTTCCTTTCTTCTTCTGAGTAAATTACCTGCAAGGAGTACAGAATACACAGTTTAAAACAAATTAAAGAGCAAGTATAACTATTTGAATATTAGGTGTCATTTAATATAATCACTTAAATCATTGAATTCTATGGATTTCGGAATAAAAAATAAATATACTGCATTACTAATTATAACTAATTAGCTTCACCACTATAACTGGTCTTGATAAATTAATTATTTGTTTTTTTATACGGGACAGGAGGGAGTGTTGGTAAATATCATTTACTGTTTCTCATCTTCAAATGAAATTTTCTTTATCAGCGAACAACAGACATTACCTACTCTGTCAACTTTAAAAAAAGAGAACACCAATATCTTATTCATAATATGCAATTTTACAAAACTATCAATCAAGTATACAGAACATATTACAAAATGTAAGATAAGAAGCGTCAAAAATTAAATTCTAACAATGTATAAACATTCAACTCATGGCAACTTTTGTGAGTTCAACAAAACATACCCAACTAGTAAGCTCCTTCACAGCAAGTTTGCAAACATCTCGAATGGCAGTCAGGATTGCAAGATGAGCAGAGACATGGATGTTGTTTGATGCATTATCATATAAACCCTTGAAAACCTGTTTTAAAAACTAAATTGTCAATCCCATCAACCCAAAGTGGAGGTATCAGACATGACACGGACAATAAGTCCGAAACTATTGAGTAATCAATTCATGATACCACATTGCATTAGACCTTCAGAAAAATTCATGAATCACAAAATTCTCAGTAGGGGGAAGCACACCTTTTGGGCCACAGCTAAAGCTGCCTCATCTCGACTAACACATCTAAGTATGATCTCAGGAACCTCGGAAATGACACCCTAAATATAAGTAAGAACCCAAGACAGATATTAAATCATGCGAAAATGAAATTATCAAGGTAAATTAAAAACACCAGTAATAGTAATTCATATTAGGCATAACAGTACAGACTGTATAACTTGAATATGAACCACAGTAAAATACCTGGATTTCTGCATCCCTGGAATCGCTGCTGACCATAGCTTCCAACTGAAACCAATAACATAAAGGAAGTCAATAAACATCTGAAACAAACATTGCATCAAAATAATCAATTAAATTAACCAACAACCCATGGGTCAATTGATGTTCCTGCTTCAAAAATTATTTTACCACACTACTGTATGAAAAATTGTAGCTATATCAGAGAGATGAATGAAAATCAAAAACAAAAATGAAAAAATAAAATAAGCAGATTCCATTGATGCAGAGGTGTCATTTTTAAAAGTATATCATGCAGGGAAAGCTATTCCTTTCTAAACATATGCAATATCCTTACCAGCCATAAGGTAAATTTACAATATCAACAATCCTAAAAGGTTAACCTAACAAGAAAAACGTCAAGGGCATAAGCAAACGGGTCACCTTAATTTCCACCCTCGGTTGCATTTGCATTTAATCATAAAAAGATAATAGAATATGAAAGAAATGATTTGAAGACATTGCCAATAACTTCAAAAACCAAGTTACCTAATTGGCATTTAATCATAAAAAGATAATAGAATATGAAAGAAATGATTTGAAGACATTGCCAATAACTTCAAAAACCAAGTTACCTAGGACCAGACTTCCATCACAACAGCAACATACACACACATAAATGTTAAGAAACTTCTCTAATTGGCATGCTTTGGACAAGAGCATGATGTATATGACAAGCAGTCAAACTCCACATTCACTAAATAACAAAAGCCTGGTAGAAATGAATGAAACATAACAATATTCTCACTCATTTGTACAGTTATACACAAATGAAATATATTGGCTATATTAACCTTTCTATAGTGGGATACACAAAGAGTCTAATATCACAATAGTCTGTAAAGATTAGTAACAACCTTTTGTGCGACAATCTGGTACTTATCTAGGGCGTCTCTTGTAGTGAGAGAAGGCTCCAAGAAACTATTTCCAAGGCGCTCCATAGCACCTGATGTAACTAGTGGCTGTGAAGTTCCAGATTCCTGGCCATAAATCACAAAAACATTTAGACTCTAATCATGACATGTTAGAAGCAACAATGCTTTTTATTTGAAATCTCACTTTCACATCAGACGAATCAACTGCATGCAATTCCGGGGTGGAAGCTGCTGAAGGAAATGAAGCAACAGACTCTTTTTCCAAACTATGCTGTGAAACACTATCAGATGCTCTAATGTGAATTGAGGAAGCACTGAAACATTGAATGCAGATTGTTAATAAATTTGGATTTATAGATGATAAAGATGGAAAACCAACCATACAAAATAAAAAGAGGAGACCTAAAATGTGGAGCCAAATTAGACTCTGTTATATCTTCTAATGGTCGAGATACTCCTTCATATCCTGTGCTCACTGGGTAACCAGGGTTAACCTGACCTGATACAGAACCATTGGTACTAGGAAGACCAGTATTGGCAGATTGAACAGCAACACCAGCAGACATAGAATGTGAGCTCTGGCTAGACTGGTTTTGCCAAGGAAGCCGAACAAAGTCCTAATATAATGAACATAAATTAAACTCCATGTTGTTAATCTCTACATATCCCAGCCACATATTGAATAAAGCCAAATGCATACCTCATAGACACGCTGTTGTGACATTGACAACTGGCCAGGCTTCGGGCGAAGAGGCTCTGGAACACCACCCATAGAACCTTGTGGATACAAATTTGCATCAAAAAATGTAGAACCCATACCTTCTCGATGCTTCCTTCTCAAAGAGAGTTGTTGACCAATCTCTGTGTCGATGGTGCTTATAGCCTATAAGATAATATCACAGACAACAAACCAGTTAAATTCGATTCATCTCTGCAAAATGCAAAGTCAAAGGAGAGAGGGCAGTTCTAGCAACCAGTATTAACCAATACTTCACTGATTTTAAAAATCATTGATCAAAACTTAGGCTGCACCTAAACCAATATGTAAAATTGGTAACAGGTAATAATAAAATGTATTATCAGGATTAAAAAAAATCATACTCTGAAATATCATTTCCTTCGGTAAAAGATTTAAACATAGGCCCCGGAGGCAGCAATACTATATATCAAAAGAAAGCTAAAACCTACACAATGTACATTTACAATGCAAATCCTTTTGTTTATTCTTCACCCTCATACTTCTGCAGCCTTGCAATTTTCTTTTGTTAATTAAACCCTTTATGTTTCATCAGTCAATTATAAGGCAAGAAGCATTTCACACACTAATCAAACAATTACATGCCAGGAAGGATACACTTTGATAAATACTCATCTTACAAACCCAATCATTTTACAGAGGTGACCAGTTGGTGGTGCACATATATCTAACAATATAGTGCATGTTCTCTGAAATTAATTATTAATATTACCAAATAAAAGAAGCAACAATGAAAAATTTTCCCCATTGCCAGCATTGCCAAAAATCACTATAACCACAGACATTTAGAAGCTAACCTTATCAGTAGCAGCCTGTTCAATGACAGCACAGCCTAGATCAAGATTATCGTTGGTTACAAGTTGCACAGCCTGTTCCAAAATTTCATTGGCAATATTCAGGTTCTGAAGTGAAGTCCTCAGTTGACCGGAAATGGATGCCCGTAATGGCTCCTACAAATCGAGATGCATTAGGCAGAAGAAAATAAAACAAAAGCAGTCTAAAGGCATATGACCCTAAAAGTATAAGCAACAGAATAGATATCTTATTTAAGGGCATTACCTTGCAAGTAACATGAGCCAAACTCCCAGCAAGACTAGCTACCATTAAGTGTGCTGCATTTAATATGCGTGTCTCATCAGATTCCATGGCATAATCCTGCAAATGATTCACACAAATTAAATTTAAGCAAAAAATCTATACAAAAAGCTGTTTCTATACAAATTTAATCAACAGTTAAAAGATATCAACACAACTAAAACAGGTGACGTTCTAAACCAAAACATCTTAGATATATATCCAATGCAATTAAATTCAGAATTATAACAAATGGGATTTCAAAAATCAAGCAGTAAGACACGAGGCATCACAAATATGTAGACCTTTAAAACAAGCTCCTTTGTAGTTTGTGTTGCAATGGAAACACTACGCTGCACAATACTAGTCACTATCTCTTTGATAGCTCTATCCATTGCAATGGGTACCGCTCTGTAATAAAAAAGAGTACCAAAGTCATACATAGATTCAAACAAGGAGAACAACAACATAGCAATATCACCATACCTCTGAAAATGCATTTGCAAACCAAAACCACTGAGCTTTTGATTAATAATAACATGAGTCCCAATATTAGGTATCTGTGGTTGCATCTGTAACCACAAAAAGCAACAACCAGTGATGCTTAAAAATAACATGCTATTAATCAATAAATAGTCCAGCAAAGAAGGGAAACAAGATTTTGGTTACAAACCTGGCTATGAGAAAACGGTGCTGGGGAAGGAGTTGCTTGTAACAGTCCTTGAGCAGAGGGAAGTTGATCGGACAATCCCAAAGGTGTAACCTTTTCATCTTCCATCAATGCACCCGAGGACATATGAAGAGGGCCAGCATACTATCCACCCAGAAATATTCAAAGAAATAGTTATAAATCAACAAAAATAAATAATCACCATAGACCAATAGAACGTAAGAACAAACCTGAGACAGCATATGTGGATGAGCACCCGTATTTGATGGATTGGTGACTTCAAGTGGCAATTCCAGTTGGTTTACTGGAGGTACAAGACCAGATTTTATATCAGTAATCATTTGTGATTGAGATGCCCCCACATCCTTATTAGAGAAATCAGGATTTCCTTCAAATTCTCTTTTTCGATCTTTCAGGAGGGAAGTTGGGGTGACATCCTTCATATCAACACCAAGATTTTTGAATAAAACCTGTATAGCACAATTATTCCAATAAATAGGTGGATGATTAACAAAAGTATGTGAATGATGCTCCAGCAAGGAAACAGAAAATAAACCTCTATGTCAAACTTTAGGTTCATTTTCAAGTTTGGCATTGAATAAATCTCAACAAGCAATCCCAAAATGCCCATAGTCCAAGGATTAGGAGGTTGGTATGCAAGACTGCTTTGGCATGGTTCAAGGACCTATAACATAAAATTGAATGATTATGTAGAATGCTATTGAATATAACAAATGAAATTAATCACACTGAGAAATTATACCTTTGACGTAAATGGAATAACAGCAATCATTAGCCCCTTCTCATATGCCTACAATGTGGAAAACAATTTAATAAGAAAATGATAACTTGAAATGCCATCTACTCCTAAAATATATTCAATTTGGAAATTACCTCCATAATCAAAGACTTTGGGTCTATTTCTCGAGCCCTCAAAACCTGATTCCGGCCAATTGTTAATTTTCCAAGCCAGCTCCCCAAATTTTTAAGCAAAGAACGTTCCTCTGAACTTGATTTTATGAGCTCGGATCCTAAAAGAACCTGAAGATTATGCAAACAATAAGTATTATTTCAAACATTTCACACATCTAAACTTCAATCAAGCAAGGAAGAAAACAAAAAAAGAAAAATCAAACCTTGCAATTTTCATAAGTTGCCTGAACAATCTCTTTGTTCAAAGCCTTTGAATTAACTTTATCCAGGAATTTCAGGTACAGGTCATGGAAATTTGGCTCAATGCTTGCTCTGAAAAGAAGTATCAGTTGGTAAGTATAAGCCGAAAAAATAATTTGATAAGATAATTAGCAGCTATAGAGTAAGATGTGCCGAAAAACAGAGTTTAAAAAATATATATATATCCATAAAGTAAGGAACACAATGTAAAACATGAAACTTCCTCCATCTACAGCTCCCAAAGTCCTTCACCTCAGATCCCAAGGTTAAAGGCTTCTTGTTCTGTCTTAATTTCTATCTTTCAATTCTTTCTCAAAATTCAATTGAGAGAAATGTAAAACATTAACGATGGGTTGTTTCATCTAATTACTCATTGCCATGTTAAACCCGAGTCAACAACTTGATTAACTCTAGGTTCAGTTCATTTTGTATGGAAAATGGAGTACACTGAAAATAGGTATGAACACAACAGTCTTCGTAATGAAAGAACACAACACGCGGTTTATGCAGGTCAACAATGCAATAAAAGCAGGACTTAGAACAGATACAAAAACAAATTTCAAAGCTTCTAAGATCTGTAAAGTGCTCTACACCATTTAATTCTCTATTTACCCCCAACAGTCGAATTAAACCTCCTTGCACTTCACCACTGTAAAGCAGGAGTTAGACAATATCCAAAACCAAATTCCATAGCTTCTAATCCCTGTTTAGGTACCCTACTCATTCTCATTTATTTATTAGTCCCAATAGTCCACTTAAGCTTCCCTGCTAACCATTACTAAAGTCACTATCTGCTGTGTATATACCCAAGTAGGTGTAACTTTTTAAGCAATTATATGACGCATGATATAACTTACGCATCAGAGCTAACCTTTTCATAACCATATACTGTGCAAACCAAGGATAGTACTGTTCTTTCAAAATTTCAGTGAACTCCTTTGCTTTAGCTTCAATATTAGTAGAAGAAACATTATTAATAATAAATAATATCTTGTCCTGAACCTCTGACCCTGGAGCCTGTTAGCAAAAAAATGAGGCTTAAATTACAGCAAGAAAAAGAAACCCAATTTAAATTCAAATAAGAAATTAAAGTAAAACAGGGACCAGGTGAAACATGAAAAGCATCAAAACTATGTGAGCAGGTATGTAAAATCATAATCTAAACAACTGAACAAATCCATTAACAAAACTCAAGAAACCAGCCAATCAAATAAATTAATTGTAAAAGGCTAGGGCACCTCTATAGGAATTTCTCTTTTCTCAGCAGCAGCAACCAAAGTTTCAATGTTCAAGGCAGATCCAAACCCTACATCAAATGCACATATCAAATAAAAGCATAATTAAAGGATAATAGTTATGGCTTTATGCTAATCATGATAACTGTTAACAAGTAATAAAATTATACTGGTAGAAGTAGGTCCACGGGAAGGGCGAACAAAACCAGGAGAAGAAGAAGATAGCATTGACGAGGTGCTGACTGAGGTATGTAACTGCAATTGTAGCAACAAAACGAAGTCCCGGTACAAAAAGGAGAGAATGAGAAATACAATAAAACATGGGAAACAGAGAAAGTTAAACAGTTTAAAATAAAAACTGGATTCTACTCTATCATAAAATCATTTGATAAATTTGTAGTTCAATATATGAAAATCACTGATTATGTAACAACCAACAACCACAAGTTAGAATAGAAACTAACAGCTTCTGTTACTGACTGTAGAGCAGCCTTCTCAGCTACCCAAGTATGTCACTAACTAACACAATACAAGAACACAGAATATTACAATGCTATAATAATATAAAAGTATTATACCTTATTGGTATTAGAAGCATCAGTAGGTAGTACAGAAGATTGCCCCAGAGAAGATAACAGTGGTTTTACATCAGTAGATGAACCCACAGAAGCTTTATGACGATCATCCAAGGGATTTTCACGTCTCTGTTGAAGCTGTAGTGACAAATGTTGCTGCCCAGGTTGTATGACGGTGGAGCCACCGAGCTGCTAAGGATACAGCATAAATAATGTTACCCAAAAAGAAATAGCATATCTATTATCCAAAATCTTGTTTTTATGCCATAATTTTATCAAGTGACAAGCATAACAGGTTTCTTTCACCACCACAAATATCTCAGAAAAACAAAATACTATTGCAATCGGTCTCCACAAAATAACCACTAACACCAATTTATCATACTAATGATTCACCTAATGGAAAACAAAACACCTAAAAGTGATGTAGTTGAGCTTCCAACCAAAAATGGAGCAAATGACTATTATTATTCAGAGCACTAGCATAGTCTATATTATGAACGATATGACAAAAACAGCTTTAGAATGATATGCAAAGGTTGCATGTCATGCAAATAAAAAAGGCTTTGGGCTTACTTAAAACTACAGAAGCCCAACCAAGTCAATCAGTAAAAATTGGATAGAATAAATACAAAAAAGAGAAATTAAAAAAACACTCAGCCTTGAGGTTAAGACGTCCTGTGAGTATCTACAGTCTTGCGAGTGGAGCTGACCCATGCAATCAAACACAAGAGGCAGATCAGGAAAATTGGGGATCACTGTGGGATAGCAATTTTACTCACAAAATCTACAAATCAAATCATATCATTGTGCTGATCCCAACCAATGTGTTCTAGTTTGCAGGCTCAAGCTGCTAGCAAATCAATTGCCACAACTCATGTAGTTTGGAATTCCAATTCCATTATATAGCCATCCAATTTTAAAAAATTTGAAAATGAACCTTTTTCCCTAAGGGTTCCCACTTGCTTATCAAAAGCATTCTTCACCAAAAGGAGCACCAAATCAACAACACTTCTATAGTCATTGTTAAACTTTGTTAATCATTGGACATTCTCATTGTAAATCATCACAAGGGACTTGTCGTCTTTACTTGCCACCAGTGTTGTCAAAATTGCGAGTAAGATGGCAAACTCGCACGATCTTGCGAGTTTGGACCACCAAGCAAGTTGAAACGAAAAGCGGATCGCAAACGATGCAGATCGTCGCAAGTATGCGAGGATGCTTGCTGAATCAAGGCATCGTGGGTTGTATTGATCTTTCTGGCCCTATGATCAACCCGATCTTGCGAGTTTGGACCACCAAGCAAGTTGAAACGAAAAGCGGATCGCAAACGATGCAGATCGAAGCAAGTATGCGAGGATGCTTGCTGAATCAAGGCATCGTGGGTTGTATTGATCTTTCTGGTCCTATGATCAACCCAACCCACGAGAAGCCCAACACTTTTCTACTCTTGATCTTTCTGGTCCTATAAACGACCCAACCCATGAGAAGCCCAACACTCTTACCTTTTCTACTAGGGTTACGTTCGCATAAATGAACTCAGCCCTTACAGTCTCCAAAGCTCGCTGCCTTTGTATTCGTCGACGCTCGCCACCTCACAATCATTAGCACTCACCTCGCTTGCTTTTAATAATATGAATATATTTTTTTTTATTCGTAACTCTTACGAGTCGAGTTACTATCCTCGAGTTACGATCTTTTATTGTCTTCCCGATCCCCTTACAATCCTAGAGTTTGAGAACACTGCATGATTTAGAGTCACAAGCCATCAGCAAGGGTCAGATAGCTGTCTCCAATGATTTGTCACTATAAACAAGCCTGGCCTCATCTTTCACACTAGAGATTCCATCATTGTAATCAATCTTTGTAGACACCAACACCAACTACTGCAGGTTGTGTTCATTTGGATGTGGCTGGCTATTCTGATTTTTCTTCCCAAAGTACTGTTCAGTAATTTTTCTTCTGAAGATCATGCTTGTACAAAGCAATTACGAACAATTGAACCTGTTTCAATTCCATTATCTGATGGCTCTTACAATTTATGAATTATTGTGTTATTTTCTTCTCTATGAATTATTGTGTCAATAAATATAGTTTTTCATATTATATGCATAACTCTTGCAAGTCAAATTACAACCCTTCTGTTATGATCATTTAATCCCCTCCAATTCTCGAGTTTGACAACATCAATGGCAAAGCTTAAGATTTTTAAATGTGTCTGCCAGTTCCAATCACACTCTTAATAAAGCCCAATATGCAGAGAACCACAACTCCAAACCACTACCTTGGCCCTCCCTTTCTTTCTGCAGACACAAAGCCCTAATGGTTTGTCTGGGCAGAGTGAAATAGGGTGGATGGGTAAAGATAAAAGAGTTAGTTTATTTCGTATCATACACTTAAGAGTACATAAATTCTAAAAATTACAGGGCCCACCAGTACTTTTCCACTCCATTTCCAACCTATTTCCACTTTGCTCTCTCTTTCTCTCTCCCTTTCTTCTGTATGTTATTCAACCAAAAATAAAATACATCAAACACAAACTTAAGTGTGACCATATTGAGCATAGCTCCATCAATAAACAATCTTTTGAACTAAAACTAGGTTTAGAACAACCAACTTAGGCAACTGTTACAATATATAACAAACCATTAACATAAAAGTATATAATACTAAACTAAAACAAAAGTATAAAATTAAATTATAACTGACTATTGATGAGCAACTGCACTTCTAACATAAAATTAAAACCAGAATCTTAAATCTGACCCTAATTTCAGAAAACAACCTGCAAGACAAACACAAATGATAAAAAGTTATTGTTACCTCTACATGCCCTAATGTAGCCTGTGCAGAATGATGGTTAGTAATAACAGAAGCATGACTTGCCCCATCACCGTCTGAATGACCAGAGGAAATCCTGGCGAGGGCCTGCTCAATGAAAGCCACTATTTCTGAATGTGTACTACGCAGATGAGAAATTTGAAGAATATGATTGCAGTACTGAGGCCACTCAATAAGACGATCCACAAACTGCTCCAACGCCAGACTTCCAAACAGAAACATCTGTAACATTCAAATGCATCGTCAACCCTTACAACAAATGAAAACGTCAAAGGAATTCACTACGGAAAACAACACAAACTTTTGAATCTGCAGGCTTGCGCAATGCATCAAGAACATAACGAAGTGCAATCCCCAAGGATAGATGAGTTACAAGCTGATGCTTAATCACAGAACCTGGTACAAGAGATAAAAACAAAAAAATACAACGTAAACGATGGGAAAAATAGTACCAAAGAATACGAAAAATTGTTGCAATCAGGCTCAGATAATGGTAGCTAAAGCAAGCAGTGTGCATACGCAAACAAAAGTTTAATAATGCACACTCTATGATGAAGAAAAGCCCAAAATACAATGCACTGCAAACATACAGGGATAACAAGTTTATAAGTTCGAATCACAGTCTAAGAGAATAAACTTTCTATCAGAGCATGTAACTAGCACTGTATCAGTTTCAACCAAGCCCAGTCACTTTGTCAGCAAACGGAATTACTAATGCACATTATCATCTAAGTGCAATATTGAAGCCTCGTGCTCACAAGATGAACATTTATGAGCACAACTCTCCATAAAAACAATTTCCATAACTTACAATTCACCAATCCAGATCTAAAGTTGCTTGGGTGAAACCAAACACCATCATAAACCCCAGTTCATTGGTGATCATATGAAATTAAATTTCATCATATGCAATACCACAAGAGAAACTTACCAAAGAGAACTGCAGCTATTTTGAGTTGCCTTTCAGGATACTTTGGAAAAAATCTATACTCCTCGAATAAGTTTGCAATCATGCATTCAAAAATTGATTTCTCCCTGTTAACTCACCAAGAGAGAGAGGATTTTTAGAACTTAATTGTAAACCACAAAATTAATGCATTAACAGAATTTTCAACCAAGGGACCAGGGATGGCAAAGCAATCCATTTATCAAACATCTACCAGGCAATCCAAAAGTAAACTCATCTAATCCATCCATTACAAAAAAAAATATAAAAAATGGATACATACACACCATCCATCTAATTTTAGGAAGGTTAATGAACAATCTGTTATTAATCAAAATCCAATAGATCATGGATTAGAATTTCAATCAATTTTTACTTGGATTAATGGATTTTTATATCCAATTCATTTCAATCCAAAACAAAATATCCGATCCAACCAGTTTGGGGCCCCCTACAAGGTACAAGAACACATGCGTTTGAACATGAAAGTTTAATTTTCTTTTTCTTCAGGCAAGATTTTCAAAGCCATAATTAACAGCTAGAGTGATACTCGAAAACCTTGATACAAAGATTACTAAAATTCCAAAAATTCACAAAAAGTCTAGAACTACAAAAATAATACAACACTGGGATGGTATCGCAGTAAAAGATTGACCAGAGGAAATTTTAAAAGTTATCACCTCTTCACTGAAGATTCCTTGAATCTAGCTAGCATTTGTACCATTGCATTAATGGTTAACTGATCAGAGAACATTTGATGGAAATAAGAGTTTGCTTCTGCTTCAATGTCATCTGCATAACCATCAGAAGTAGATGAATCGCCTGCCCCACCATTCTGAAGCCTTGGATTTGAATCTATAATAGATATATGCAGCCTCTCCAACTCCTCCGAAAGTTGTCTAGTGGCAACCAAGTCATTATGAGATTTAAGAACCTGTGATCGGAAAAGGTGAGATACAACAGTAAAAATGAAATCAAATGAGGCTATGAGGCCAGAGAAACCAAATGATTAAAGTATAACCTTCAAAACAGTAGCCGTTGCCTCAGCATATAGACTCAGAACACCACTAGATGGATGAAAAGATTTGCCAGAAAGGTTCTGCGATCCACCAAAATGGGCATCCTTAATGAACTTGAGACACTCCTGCAGAGTAGGTATAATAATGTCAGCCACGTTCCCGCTACAATAAATTCATAGAAGTACAACTAAAAAGCCTATGAATAAAAATAACAGAATGCATAAATCTATAATGCTACTGTCTTTACAATTTAGAAATCAAGTAATGAGGGAAGGCATTATTACCTCAAAAAAGGTTTCCTTGTATGTAATTAAGTTGCCACTCAACCACTTCTCAAGGTCAAGTAATTCTTTTCTTGATGCAACAGCTGCTAACCTAATACTATAATGAGAAGGAATAATTTCCACCACAGATGATAAAATCTGTAAAACAAATATGATAGATTAAAAATCTGTAAAACAAATATGATAGATTAAAAATCGTAAATAACAATAACAGAAACATGAATTGGTCTTTATGAAGACATTTAAAAGCTTATTGCAAGATAACTAAAAGGACACAACGAATGTAAGAGCTGCTCATCTAAACAAGGTTTACACTTAAAAAAGAAAAAGAACAATACCTAACAATAAAATTCATATTTAAGAAAACAATAAAAATGAAAATATACACACTTTACAATAGAACAACCTTTAGCTCCTGGCAGATGTCTACGATTCTTATAATACTGTCTGCGTCATTGTTTTGAGAATCAATAATCCCTCTAAAGACCAAATTAGGATTAACATGCCAAAGGTGTAGAATCATCCCACTGCCTACAGCACTTTTTACAATCAAGGGAAAGACAATTGGAGATACTTCCTGCTGCAAGAGGTTGTAGGCAGTCTGCATGAACAACAAATGAAAACATCATATCAAGAAAAGCGATGAAATGGAATACTGTTGAGAACAAACAAATATGAATCCATTAAATTTTACATTAATATGTGCCATCCCAAGAAGTAAGACTTCAGGACAGTGTTTAAGGGGATAATCAAGGATTGAACGAACAACACTGGCATGACCCTTCTCAGCTAGCTGGCACAGAACGTCTAAAAGGTCAAGACACAACCATGAATGATTTGGATGTCCATTTTGAATCTTGTGGCCATTAATTGCATCAACATATGCCTGAAAAGCAATTAGTTGCTATAAAATATGAAGATGGGAACAAGCAACAGAAAACGTTCAAAAAGATGATCATACCAGCTGTCTTCCAGAGTGTGCAAAGGTAAACATTTCCGGTGGTGCTGATACTGCATATTTAAGGAAAGACAACTGACCCTCAGTATTCTTCCAGACAGACCCACAGACAGCATGGAGAGGAAACGGTTCCTGCTAGGGCATTTCCATACATTCAGAATTTTATAAGAGTTTGCATGCATATCGATTAAAGCTCAAGGGAAAGTATATGTAGTGTTCTGATATCATACCTTACAGGCAAGTTTATATACAGACATGAGAAAAGAGAATGCCTCTTCACTAGGAAGGAAAAACCCTTCATGATCAAGATTTTCAATAACACTTACCCAATTGGTATGAGGTGCCTATATCAGAAAAAGGAAATCATTTACTTCATTTTTGCAATTTCAGTAACAGGAATAAGAGCGTATAACAAGATGAGATTTTTAGCTTTATTGAAGAAAACTCACAAGATGCTTGACTGTATCAATCAAGACATCAATATTCCAAGAGTTTAATGGCGGCAACTCAGAAACATTGTATCCATGGGCCGCACGAAAATTTAAGTATGTGTTTTGGTTGTCCTCCAGCCCATAATGGGTACAAGCAATAGCACCAAGTAATTTAGAGAGTGTATGTTCAGTTAAAGGTAAGAAGAGCGAAAATATTTCCTTGCACTGTGAGACATCAACAGTACATCCATACCCTAGCTCCTTCACAATATCACCCATGTTCATTTCCTTCTGTATGTCTGCCAAAATAGCATCAAAATCATTTTCTCCAGAGTCGTGGAACAACTCCATATTCCTGTAATGATGCAGATAGAAAAACATCATAATCTCAGAATTTAATCATTTACTATTACTAACGTAGAACAAACATACAGTTATATTCAAAAGGGGAACCGTTTGTACTTTACCGGCATTTAAAATTTAATTAATGATTAAAAGGGTTCAACATAGCTACTAAATTTCAGGGCTTAAATAAGTTTTCAATATTATTCACAACACAGTGAGTATAAATGCAAAATATATCACCCATACAAAAACAAAAAGGATAGCTAAATAAGTTACTACCTTAAAAAATCAGCCTCATGCATCTCATCAGGAAGCAATGGAGTCAAGACGAAAGGTGGTGTGGCTTTGAACTCCATAAGTGATAATATCTGCATAAAGGAATCCACATGCTTGGAAAGACCCTCGGACTGCTTTAGGAACATGATAATACTGTGAATTTGCTCATGGAAACTCAAAGAACCAGGGTTGGCACATAATTCCTCGATCTGAGCCATGCAAAAGGTTTTGCCTATACACAAGCAATATTTCAGATCAAATCACAAGATATATACATAATACTCTGGGAATATATTGATATGATAGATAACAGAAATGACCACCAAACATTACAAAAATATATAAACTTTACTTATCAAGCAAAATGTTTATAGGAAAAGCAATAAGAAAGAACTGAAACTAGAAAATAACTTCATACTTACCACACAGCCTAAATTCAGAATTCTCAGAATCAGATAACGCAAGACTGACGATAATCTTTTCCAATAAAGATAACTGCAATCCATTACAAAAGTTTTCTAAAAAGCTTTCATTAATTTCCATATTCTTCATCGACTCAGAAAAAACTGTACTGAAGTTTGGTTTGTCCAAGAGGTATTTAATGACTGCCCCAAGAATTGGCTCGTGCTGCATGTCTTTCGTATCTCTTCTGGCATAACCATAGTGATCCAAGCAAGTTTGAAGCAGCAAAATGCATCCAGTGGTTCCAAATTCAGAAAACTGTCAGCCAAACAAAGTATAAGTCAATAACAAATCCAAAACACACAGCCAATACAGAGAAAATTCCAAATATGAATAAATTAAAAATTAAAGAGCACACAAATGAAAATCTTCTGAAGTGCGCAAAAGCCAATAGTTGCCCGTTAGTCTAAGGTTAGGGTAGTTCGGACGGGAGCAAAGAGATTACTGAGCAAGACAGCAGATAAACAAAAATGCAAGTCCATAAAGCAGCGGAAAAATAACAGGTCAGAAATGGCATACACAAATCATTGTGAAACATGTCATATTCTAACCACCAGAGAAACAATAAAGACACAGGACCATTATTACCAAATTATAGTGACACTGAAACTTAACATATTATCTTTGTTTACTAAAACCATTAATTTCTCTTGGGAATCCCAGATGATTAAAAACCAAAGGCAAAAAGCTTCCAGATCCTATCCACTACAGTCACCTCCACAACACTATCTGCTCTTCAGCTGGGCATAAACTCCAAACATAACAAAAATAATGATTATCTGTACACAGGGCATTATCTTCTACAAAGGCCAAAGCCCATCCGTAAATCATTTCATAGTCCAATTTACTAAACCACAGTAGTGAGCAAAAATAATGTAAAATAAAAAGCTGGATTGGTTATTCTCCTCATCACATAAAGACAACAACATCTAACATAGCATTTCAAAAGAAGACCAACAAACATCATACGCCCAAAAATAAATTTGAAAAGGTAACACACATGCAACATAAACCCTAGAAGCACCGAACTACATAAATCCACAAAATCATTGCAACACACAGCATATTCGAAAACCGCGCACCAAGGTCACAAAACTAAAGCATTGAACACACACGCATAAACAAACAAAAGAACGTCAAGTCAATTTTAAATTGGATTCCCTAAAAGGGAATTTGTCGCAGCACTAGGTGAAAAAGGAGGAAACTTTATGAAGCACAGAGCACGAACACGAAATTCGAGAGAAGCCCAGAAAAATTAAGCGTGAAAATTAAGATGGGGTTTTTGAGGAGGAAGAAAAAGGGAAAAGAATGAATGAATGAATGACCTGAGAGAGTTGATGGAAAACGGAGTCAAAGTTGACTTCGTTCAAGGTGGTGAGGAGAAAGCGAATCTGGTTGGAGGAAAAATTGGACATGGATGGCAAGGAATGAAGAAGAGTCGTCATCACAGAAAATGCTGGAAACGGTAGAGAAGAGAAGAGAATGCGTGAGATTTGAGTGAGAAGAAGGTTACTTTGCTGCTTGATTTGGGTCTCAGAGGAGCCATGATGTCCTTCTGTTCCTCTACTTGGGCTTACCAGGCCATGGCCCATTTTTAATATAATGGACCTTCTCGGTTTGTTCTAGGTAATTTCTTCCTACACATCCATAGCATATTCCTACACCTCCTTGTCATATCTAAAAGATATACATACCATCAATATCTATATTTTCTACCACTCGTATCGAACCTCGATAATAACTTTTAGACTGAATAATTTTAAATTTTAAGATTAGACAATATAAAAAAATTTATGTTAAACATATATTTCAAATTATACGATTAAAAAAACATTTCTAAATTATAAAATTTATAATATATCTATGAATCTAAACATATATTTTAAATTTTGAATTATACAATTTGAAAACATATTTCATCATAAATATATTTTCAAAATATATAATTAAAAAATATTTTAAATTATGCAATCTAAAAGGTATGAAATTATATAATCTAATCTGTAATACATTTTGAAAGTATATAATACAAAATATGTTTTTTAGTTTTAAATTATACAAAATAAATTTTCAAATTACACAAGTAGAATATTTTTGACTCAAACAATTTAGACCTTTCTCAAATGAAGAGAGAGTGCAATAAAAGATTACGAGAGTGGTAGTTCTCATTTTTTTTTTCATTTACCAGAAGAAACTTAATAATAATGTGTTTACTTTATTACAAAATAATAAAAAAATATATAACTAAAATTATTTATTATAATAATTATTAAATAAAAAAATTAAAATTTATACTAAATTGTAAAAATGTTTATTCAAAAATAAAGTTGGTTACATTTATATGGAAGAAAAAATATGTAAAAAATATAATAAGTATTTTAACCATAAATATCCTAGGTGTTACTTTTACTTGAATCTCAAGTTGCAGTGCACAAACTCAAACATCCCTTTGATGGTTTAACCATAAATGGAATCGTTGTCGGAATTGTGAAATATTATATAAATCTTATTTTTATTTTTTATTAAAAATACACTAGTATTTCTGTTTCAATGATTTTTTAGGGATGAATTATTTTAATTATAGTTTTTTAGTTTTAATTGTTATGTTTTGCTATTACTATTATGTAATTTATAAATCATTCTACAAATTTATTACTTATAAAAATAAATTATCTTTTTATTTTCTTTTTCACTTTATATTTTTAACCAATGAAACTTTTTCACTTTACTTTTTAATTATTTTATTCTCTTCCTTTTTTTACCTGCTTATTCATCCTTCTTGACTTTCTTCACCCCTACCTTATAAACCATGGCTCTTTATTTGATTTTGTAGATGTATGAATATATTTTTGAAACTAAAGGGTAGAAATAGTTTTAAAAAATGGTAAGACTCACTCAACTAACTATTTATTACCTATTTCTATTTTTTTATAATTTTTTCAATTAAATTGAGGATTTATTCACGTGACATTATCATATTACACTGCTACTGTCACGACCTATTGATTGTGTCATGTGACACAAGTGTAGAGTGACACGTGAAAACAAATATTAAAAATTTAAAAAATTCACAAATTGATGCGGGACACTAAGTTTAACCTCGTTGTAGGATACTAACAAAAATAATCAAATTTAATCCATTTTAAAAAAGTCTTGACTAAATTGAGACAAAAAAAATACTAGAAGACTGACTTAACACTTTTTAACAAAAACAATGAGCATAACAATAATTAAACCTTTTTTTTCATTCCTTTTCATTCTTATCTCCCACGAGGAATGATATTAAATTCAAAATAACCATTTTTTTCTAATTATAAAAGAAAATAATGAAACCAAACATATTCTAATATATTTCAAATCATCAACCATATTAAAAACAAATTCATATGAATTTATTTTATTGAATTGTTTGTAGTTATGATGTTGTTATAAGTTTTTATTTTGTATTTCTATATATAATATAGGAAAATTACCTTATAAAATAATTATTTTTTATACACAAGTTTTAAAGATATGTTATTTTTTTCTTTCTGTGTTTTCCTTTGCAATAATATTTCGAGAATGTGTTTTCAAGATAAATGAATTGTCATTCGCAATATGATATTAGAGTGGGTTTTTCAACTTGCTTTACTTCCTCGCATGCTCTTTTACCATCCTTCTGATAGTTCTACATCTCATATATTCATTCATTCTTTATCCTGGTGAAATTCTCCACTGTAAAAACACAAAAATACCACCACAAAAATGTAAAATGTCATGGACTTCTTCTCTAATCCATCAAGCCCTTTTAGCTCCATCCGGGGAAAATCCTTAAGTAATTATTGTTATGTCACCACTCAATGGTACAAATTACCTTTCATGGAGTAAAAACATGAGACAAGCCTTATTGTTAAAAAAATAAACTACAGTTCATAAACGTTAGCATCAAAATTACGAGAACCTTGGAGTCGCAAATTATTGAAAGCGTTGTTTACATCGACATGGCAAACAATTTGTGGGAAGACTTACAAGAGAGATTTTCAAAAGAAGATTATTTCAAAATCTCTTACAACAAGAGATACATTATGTGAAATGGGGAGAAAGAAGTGTGACGAAGTTTTATACATATTTAAAGATTATATGGGAGGAACTTGAATCGTTGAAACTCATTTTGATTTGCAAATGTGACATATTGTGCAACTGCATATTGTCCAAAGTCATCATAAGTTATAGAGAATCAGAATATGTTTTGTGCTTTTCAAATGAGTTGAGTGAAATCTCTAACACTGTATAAACTCGAGTGCTTCTTCATGGAGCCTTTTTTGAATATTAACTTTTCTTTGGTCATACAACAAGAAAGGCAATTAACTATAGTGATTGTTCATGAGGCTAAAGTTTTCACGATTACATAGAGAAACGAGACAATCAGAATAATTCAACCCTACAAAACCAATTTCTAAGGTGAGTTGTGCACTCGTTTATATATTGTAAATTGACATTATCTATAGTCAGTGTAGGACTCTCAACACCTCATCACATTAAAGCATATACATCTCGAGCGTCAGGCTATATATTATTGGGTGATCCAATAACGGTCCATAACGGGTGGAACAATAGACCCAAAATCTCATAATTGTTTTTTCTACTAGATTTGGATGAGGGATCAATTTCATATTCAATTTTGGTAATAGCCAAGCAAATTAGAAGACATTATTAAAATGTCATCTTTCTATGACTCTGGACAACAATGTTTGTTCTTAGACCTTCTTATGATTTACTCACATTCCAAACGCCAAATTTACCATTACTAAGGAATGTTATCACTAAACTTTCAATTCAAGGATTGGTTTTCCTTTAATCCATTGTACCAAATTCAGGGAGCACGTGAGATTACTACTCAACATTTGTTAACCATTACTATTGTGGCTTTCTTCTTTTTTATATATGTTGCAAATTGGTGACAATGATGTTTCTACTGAAATACTATTACTTTGTAAGGAGATTGAACCCATCTGATGAACAAGGCATTGGATGCACCACATTACCGTCACATTCTCCTAACTTGGATGGAGTCAAAAAAAAGTTACATTCTTGTCTCATACATAGTGGCTTAAGATGCACCTAAGCAAAAAAAAGATAAAATTGTTTGTTTGTGTGTGATATCACACAAAACAATAATAGTAGAAACTTAACTAATATAATTTTGGTTTGGTATGATAACTTAATCATAAAAAATAGTCAATCAAATACACTTAAATATTAATAATATATAAACTTACACAACTACAACACTATTTACATGAAAGACTATGCATTTATCTTATATCAGTGAAGGTGTTGGCAATTTTTTCACATTGAAACCTCCCTATCCCAAAGTTTATTGTTTCAGAAAATTCTCTAACCAAATTCAATTCCTTGGTTGTATCCACTTTAAATGCTCTCATATGCACAATTAACGTAGAAAAGACTCCATTAAAAATTCTCAATGTGAGCCTTAACCCGTTCATTAAAAACTTGATAATGTGTTATTTTGTGATGGTTTTTTAGCTAATGATGTTGATAAATGTGTGTACTCTAAATTTGAAAATGATGATTATGTCATTATATGTTTGTATTTGGATAATATGTTAATCTTTGGTACATGCATTGATGTAGTATTTAGAAGTAAATTGTTTTTGTGATTTAAATTGGAAATGAAAGACATAGGTGAAGCCAATTTGATTTTAGGTGTTAAAATCATCACGAAGGGAGATAAGACATTACTATTCCAAGAACAATACATTGAGAAACTTCTTAAGAAGTTTGAGTATTATGACTTCAAACTAGTGAGCACTCCTTATGATATTAACTCTAAATTAAAGAAAAATATAGGAGAATCTATGTTTATCAATCTCAGCATACCCAGATAATTAGGATCTTACTGCATTTAAAGAGCTTTCTATACCTGATATTGCTTATGCAATAAGTAGATTGAATAGGTACACTCAATGTCTTAGTTAGAAACATTGAGATGCATTTGCAAGACTTATGAGATATCTATGAGGTTTAATGGATTATGTTATTGAATATAGTGGATTTCCTGTCATACCAGAAAGGTATAGTGATGCTAATTGGATCTCTGATTCAAATGAGACAAAATTCACAAATGGTTATGTATTCACACTCGGGGGTGGTGCGATTACAAGGAAACCAGTCAAACAAACAATTATTGCAAGATCAACAATGAAATTTGAGTTTTTTGCTCTTGAAATGGTTGGCACTGAAGCTATGTGGTTGAAAAAATTCTTAGCTAACATTCCATTAGGAATCAAACCAACCCTATTTGTGTGAGTACATTGTGATTGCAACCAACAATAACTATATCTAAAAACAAAAACTATAATGGAAAGAACAAACATATAGAATTGATACATAATTTGGTGAAAACAGCTGCTAAATAGTGGAGCTATTTCCATTGACTATGTGAAGTCAAAATAAAATCTAGTGAATCCCTTGACTAAACCCTTGCGAAGAAATATGATTCTAGAAACATCAAGGGAAAGGAGACTTAAGCCACTTGAAAACAAACAAGTGATGGTAACCCGACCTTTGTGATTAGAGATCCCATGAATAAGGTTCATATGGTAAAACATGTCACTTGTTAATTCTGGTAGCACTAAATTGGTTTTAAATCAATTATGTCCATTCTTATGTTGTGTGTGGAAGTGTTAGAGTCTGCATTATTGAGAGGTTAAACTTTGTTATTAAAATTCTATGTGGTGTAAGAATTTTAGTTTAACCAAAGTTTTCAATGATTTTCATATCCCTTACGGTGGTGTGTGATTTGCAGCATATGCTTGATAAAATGATTTATATGAGTGTCGAGTGGGATCACTTATATGAGATATTGACATAATCTAGAGCACTCATGAATACCAGGTACACACATGACTTAGTAAGCATAACACACCAATAACAAAAGAAATTGTGGTGGTGCATTGTGATTGATAAACCGCTAACTACATCAAGTGTCTTTGGTTCACATAGCTTGTTATACCAACTACACTGTATGTTATGTTTCTCAATCTAAGACTGGTTTATATAGGTCGTTATACCAACTCTGATGCATTACATCTTATATGAGATTCATGATTTTTCTTCTTTCTTTTGGTTTTACTTTTCTCTTTTACTTTTGCAATATGTGGGGGATTGTTGTTAAAGTAGAGTTTATATATATTGCAAAAGCATTTTGCGGCACTATAGTCCATCTCTGGAGTGCTTGAACTAAAATCAACTTATGTAGTTATGTCTCTTTCTTTTTCAGTAACAAAGCAAGATCCATGTGGTGCAATTTTCATCTCCAAAACCATCCAAATCCTTTGCTTAGCTTTTTTCGCAATGAGTGATACTTCTTCTACAAGGCAAGGTGAACGTTGGGCAGGTGTAGTTTTGTTTCTATGCGAGACAACCATCCCTCCTCCGTCTATAAATAGGGGTTTATGCTTCATCCAAAAAAACACACTTTCACATTCTCATTCTTCTCCTCTCTCTTGTTCTCTCATCTTCTTATCTCCCTTATATTTTGTTTATTAAATCTTGAGTTATTTATTTACTTTTTGAGAATTTTTTGCTAGTTCTAAGATCCTCAACAAATCTGAGAAGTTCATATTTGTATATTGGAATACTTGTACAATACATTACGAATAAGTCTTTAAGGATAGTGAATATACACACATCAGAAAACTCATTTTGTTTGTGATCTTGTTAGCTACTACAACCCTTAGTGTAGTTTGAATAAACTATTTTGAATGTATTTGATAGTTGAACAATACTTAGTGAATGATAGTTTTATCTTTTATTCTGAACGTACTTTTTGAAGTGATACAATGATCATCGAAACATGCACTTTGAATCTCAGAATTGTTTTTTTCTGCAGGATATCGATGAGGGATCGAATTCATCTTCATTTTTTGTAGTAACCAAGCAAATTAAATGACACTGTTACGAAGTTTCATCTTGTTATAACACTGAACTACAATGTTTGTTCATAGAAGTTTACTTGATATAATACTGAACTACAATGTTTGTTCATAGAAGTTTACTTGATATAATTTTGGTTTGGTATGATAACTTAATCATTAACAAAGTTCTGTTTAAGTTTATCTCCTAATTATTGCCTGTGCAGTCAGTAGTTAAAAATAGTCAGTCAAATACACTCAAATATTGTTAATATGGTAAACTTACACAACTACAACATTGTTTACATGAAAGACTCTGCATTTATGTTATATCAGTGAAGGTCTGGCCAATTTTTTCACATTGAAACCTCCCTATCCCAAAGTTTGCTGTTTCAGAAAATTCTCTAACCAAATTCAATTCCTTGACTGTATCCACCCTAGATGCTCTCATATGCACAATTAAAAATGAAAAAACTCCATTAAATTCTCAACGGGAGCCTTAAACCTTTTATTTAGGTGCATAGATGCTCAGTACATTCTCATTCGTACAAAGTACATTGGCACTTGGCAGGTTGAATCACCTAGATTCAATGGGGGCATTTATCACATGAAAGATTCAAAAAGAGGCTGTCCATACAAAAATTAATAAACAAGCAAAGTTACATCTGGTCCATAAGAAGAAAATGAATCGAGGCTAAACTCTTCGCAGCTCAACTCATCCAAAAATCAACACAGTCATTGGTCTTTGTCAGTCATAAGAAGAACTCCATATGTTGAGTTGTGCTTATTCTCTTCCCCTGAGCCCCGTTGGAACACTGATCATAAGAAAGGAGACAGTCCCTCAAAGTTACAAAGACCCTAGGGTCCAGGGAAGTCGCAGCAGAGGGTAGCCAGTGAAAGAGCTCCACAACTCCTTGAATTAATGCTGAGACTAGACACCAATCTTGAAGTGGCCACTGCACTATGTAGAGGCAAAAGTGACTGTACACTTCCTAGTTGGTATACAAAAGTTCTGCTCAGAACAACAGTTTGATACATCAGCACAATACAAAAGTGTTTAGTTTTTTAGTTTTGTGAGCATTCAAAATTTTTACAAGGTACACACAAGTTGATCAACTATAATTAGAAATTATGGTAAATATAGATTATGAGCTAATTAGTATAAAACTCAACCAACTTACCTATATGTGATATTTTGTAATTGTATAATAGTATAAAATCAGTTCACCAATAGTTCACAGAATATTTTCTTTTGAAGGAAATGTAATATAATATGCATTAAGTCATATAATACAAACAAGGCTAACAACTACTTACACAAAATATATGATATAGCAAGCTTTTATAACTACATATAAACATGTTAAGTTTTATCCTGAAGGACTTCTACACTTAACTTTGGTAAAATTTAAAACTTTATTTATAAATAACCATTGTCAATACTTAAGAATATGAACTAACAGAACGCAGAAAAGACGGTACTACTATCAGAAAAACAAAAGCCCATGATGCAATATCAGCTCACACAAAAACATCAGGACCAACAGAATTAAAGCTTTCAGAAGTCTCCAAAATAATGTCCCGTCCCACTGTATCTGATGAGCTGTTCTTTGACAGTTGTTATAGCTGTCATCTTTGCATATTTTTGCATATTTGGGTTTCTCCGAATTCTTGTCTCCTAGATTCCTTCTTTATCCTTCTTGAAGGTGCTAATGATTACTCAATGTAATAGGACCTTTTCCAATACTGTCTTTATCAGCACATCAGTTTTTTTCTATATTCAATTTCAATTTCCCATTTGGAGCTATAACATAGAGTATACATAAAAATGAGCATTCATGAAAATTAAAAAACTTTGCAACAGATCGAGTTTCTGGGTATAAACAAAATCTCAAAAAGAATGTAGCTTTGGAGGTTCGGTGTTAAGAGTTTACCTGATAAATAGTGGGGATGGACGCTGCAGCACAGTAGGGTTGAGAAGAAGGGAATGATTGATGGATCGAAGAGGTGATTTGAAGGAAGTGTGTGAGATGAGACGACGAGTGCAATGCGACAACAACGCCATGAGAATCAGAGAGAACAAAAATTCAAAAGAAAAAGGGTGAAACACATTCAATGTCGGAAGGGTTTTCCATGTTCAATCACAAACCTAAATACATTGCTTCACTGAACAAAGTACAAACCCTATTTCAAATAAACAGGGACATATATTCACTGTTTTGCTTCACTGAACAAAGTACTATTATTTCCAAAATTAAAGTAAAATAATTTATTATTTATATACTTTTATTCCTGACCTAATATTTCATTATTATATAAATATATTGTGATTTAAAAAATAAAAATAAAATATAAAATCTTATAAATATTTTATTAAAATTAAAACTAAACCTTTTTTTTATTTTCCTATATAATAATATCGTTAAATGATAATTAAAATAATGAATTCAAACTATTTATAAATATTGATTAAAATATCCATATCATGTTTCTATAATAATGAAAAAAATAACATGATAAAAAAAAATTATCATAATTGGTATCAGCCTTTTTATCTTGTTTTATGCATGGATTAACTATTATTTTTCGATTTTCTCTGACCATTATCATTTATATATATGCATACAAATTATATATTTTTATTTTTTTATTATGTTTTAAAATTTTAAAAATTATATATAATAAATTGTATGATATTCTTTGTCTATTTTATACAAAAGAAATATTTTACTCGATGAAATTTTGGAATCTTTTGATAAATTTAAAATGATAATTTCTTCACAGTTATTTAAATATAAAGTCCACATATTTTATAAATATTCAAAAAAAATAAAACTTTATTTAAAATTCGATTTAATGTGTAATATATTTTCAGTCACTGGAGTTTAAAATACGTTTTTTTATGGTCCTTCAAATTTAAACTGATTATTTTAGTTTCCACCATTTGAAAGTAAAATGCATTTTAATTTTTATTCATAAACTTTTATCAAAATGAATATTTTAAAAAACTTGATTGGATTATAAAGTTGAATTAGTTTGTTATATAACTTTTAATCATATAAGTAATTTCAGAAGAGTAAAACAAACATCATTCACATTGCATATGCTAGAGAATTAATTTTTAATTTAAATGACCTTAAACAAACATGGTTCAAATTTGTGGGTGCAAAAACACTTAAAACTACAAATAAATATAAACTAGCAATTGTAAATGTTCAATTCATATAAAATTTCATTTGCACTACCATTATAATAATATTTTAAAAATATATAATAAATAAATTATTAAATTTAACACATACAGAAAGACATTTTGCGAGGCATAATTATTTTTTTAACTTTACTCGTATCATTTTTAAATTCTAACATCTTTAAGTTTTAGTCTATATGTTCGCAAGTCACTCCTATCCTATTTTGAACCCTTCCAACAAATTCAAATTATTCTTGAAATTTGATTAATTTAGTTATTTATTTTGAATTTATCAATAATTTATACTTTTCCTTCAAAATTCACCTTAATAATCTTCAAATTAATAGTTTCTTACATAATGAAGTAATAATGTACTGTATGGCCCATTGGACCATCGGCATCGCATAGCCTATTGGTCCATCGAATAAGACTGGCAGGGCTTGCATACTGAACAGACCATCGGTCGATCGGTCACACAGATGAAACATGTGGACCCATAAAGGGGACCATCGGTCGATCGGCCACACAAATGAAACATATGGACCCATAAAGGGGACCATCGGTCGATTGGCCACACAGATGAAACATGTAGACCCACAAAGGGGATCACCGGTCGATCGACCACACGGATGAAACACATTTCACTGGTTAAGGTACAAGTCCGTAAAAAGGACCATCGGTCGATCGGCCACACAGATTAAATACGTTTCATTACTTAAAGCTGTTAACTCATAAAAGATAACCCGCCTGGCCAAGCGACCATCGGTCGATCGACCAAATAAAAAACCTGGACCAGTCAGCCGGATTAATTAAAATTAAACAAGCCAGTAATCACAATTAAGGGATCATTGGGTCGTGATTAAGGAGCCCTAATTATAGGCCCACACCGGAAACTATAAATAGGGCCCAAAGGTAGGTTGGTGAGGATCTTAATTTCGCATTTATTAGAGTAGTTACACTTATCGACCGATCGATCCCCAAACTGACTTAAGCATTGGAGCCATTTAGGCAGGTACACCGATCATCTGTTCAACCGATCAAACAAGGAAGAAGATTGCGTGGAGTGGAAGTTTCAGCAGATTGCTTGGAGAGGAAGTATCGAGGAGAAAAGAGTAAAATTGGAGTCAGTATCAGAGTATGCTGAAAAGTTCAAGCACCTGGGTAGGTTCCACACCTTCAAGATGGTTGAGGATTGGCAGTGTAGGAATTTTGAGAATGGGTTGAGAGGCGATCTCAAACTCATGGTGGCTCCGCTCTCTATCAAGGAGTTCCCTGCCTTGGTGGAGATAGCAAGGGTAATGGAGAAGCTAAAAGCTGAAGTTGAAGCTCAACAACGGTCTCAACAGAAGGTGGGAGGACCATCTGGGTCCACGAGCCGACAGGATGATAGGAGGAAACCCTACTCTAGACCTCAGCCTCAGGGGTCCAAGAGATCCTCACCTCAGTCTCACCAGCATCACTCTCACAGGCCGCGATGTTTTCATTGTGGAGGGCCCCAAATGAGGAGTACTTGCCCTCAGCTTGGTGGTAGGCAGACATGTTACAGATGTGGCCAGGAAGGCCACTTCCTTAGAGATTGCCGCACTGATAGGAGTGTAGTGCCGAGGCCTCCGACACAGACTCAGCCACAACAGACACGGGGAAGTGCAAGACCCCAGGCACTGGCCGAGTGTACGCCATGACAGGTACAAAGCCAGACATATCAGGTAACCTCATCTTTGGGTCTTGTATGATTGCTGGTAGAAGCTTGTGTGTTCTATACGACTCGGGAGCGACACACTCTTTTGTGTCGGAGTCTATAGTGGTAGAGTTGGGTCTTCCGGTGAGGGGACTCCAGTAGGACCTGGTGGTGTCCACACCTACTTCTGGGTTGGTCAGAACCTCGACTTTGTGTGCCAGATGTTTGATCGAGGTTGAGGGACGCAAGTACAGGGTAAACCTCATCTGTTTACCTATGGAGGGGCTAGATGTGATCTTGGGAATGGATTGGCTATCTGCTAATCACATTCTCATTGATTGTAATGAGAAGAAAGTGTTGTTTCCCAACTCAAAGGATGAAGATATGTTGATGTTCTCACAGTAGGTGGATCAAGCCATCAAGGAGGGATCTCGGTGTTTCTTAATTCTGACTCAACTGTCTATTGAGAATGGAGATGGACACCTTGAGACGCCAGTGGTAAGGGAATTCTCATATGTTTTCCTTGAGGATGTGTCGGGCTTGCCCCCTTCCAGGGAGATAAAGTTCTCTATTGATTTGATGCCTGGAGCAGGACCAGTGTCAATAGCACCCTACAGGAGGGTTCCTGCTGAGCTAGCAGAGTTGAAGAAACAGATTGAGGAACTGCTGGAGAAACAGTTCATCCGACCCAACGTGTCACCTTGGGGAGCGCCATTGTTATTGGTAAAGAAAAAGGATGGCAGCTCTAGACTTTGTGTGGACTACAGGCAACTCAACAAGCTAACCATTAAGAACAAATATCCTCTGCCAAGGATAGATGACTTGATGGATCAGTTGCACGGCGCTGCGATGTTTTCAAAAATCGACCTCAGATCGGAATACCATCAGATTAGAGTTAAGTCTGATGATGTGCAGAAGACCGCTTTCAGATCCAGATATGGGCACTACGAGTACGTAGTGATGCCTTTCGGTGTGACTAACGCCCCTTCCTTGTTCATGGGCTATATGAACAGGATCTTCAGCCCGTTTCTAGACAAGTTCGTGGTGGTTTTCATCGACGACATTCTGATATATTCCCGAACTCGTGAAGAACATGCGGAGCATCTGAGGACAGTTCTAAGCATCTTGAGAGAGAAGCAGCTGTATGCAAAACTGTCAAAGTGCAAGTTCTGGATGACCACAGTCCAATTCTTGAGACATATGATCTCAGCTCAGGGCATATTTGTGGATTCATCCAAAGTGGAAGTTGTGTTGAAGTGGGAACATCCTAAATCAGTGACTGAGATTAGGAGCTTTGTGGGGCTGGCAGGCTACTATCGGAGGTTCATTGAGGGATTCTCTAAGATCGTGGCACCCTTGACACAACTGACTCGCAAGGATCAGCCTTTTGCTTGAACCGACCAGTGTGAAGGTAGTTTCCAAGAGTTAAAGCAGAAGCTGACTAGTGCTCCCGTGTTGGTCATTCCTGATACCAGTAGACCCTTCGAGGTTTACTGTGATGCCTCCCATCAGGGGTTAGGATGCGTTCTGATGCAAGAGCGAAGAGTGGTTGCATATGCCTCAAGGCAGCTGAAAAGTCATGAGAAGAATTACCCCACACACGATCTTGAGTTAGCAGCTGTAGTGTTTGCACTGAAAATCTGGAGACATTATCTGTATGGTGCTCAGTTCCAAGTCTTCAATGATCACAAGAGCCTGAACTACCTGTTCGACCAGAAAGAGTTGAGCATGTGACAGAGACGTTGGATAGAGTTTTTAAAGGATTTTGACTTCGAGTTGTTGTACCACCCAGGAAAAGCTAATGTGGTGGCTGATGCCCTAAGCCGAAAAACAATCCACGCATCTTATATGATGGCCAGGGAGTTGGATTTGGTGGAGCAATTCAGAGACATGCAATTGCAGGTGACCTTAGGAGAGGATGTCATTAGATGCAACCATCTAACCGTGTCTAGTGATTTCCTCATCCTGATAAAGGAGATGCAATTATTGGACCCCAAGTTGCAGAGAACATTGGAGTTGCTTGGCATTGAGAAAGTCAAGGACTTTGTGATAGGAAGTGATGGGGTGTTAAGGTTCAGAGGCAGGGTCTGCATACCTGAAGATTTGGAGGTGAAGGGTATGATTCTTGAAGAGGGGCACAAGAGTCGTTTTAGCATGCACCCAGGCATGACTAAAATGTACCATGATATGAAAGAATCCTTTTGGTGGTCGGGAATGAAGTCAGATGTGGCTCGGTATGTGGCATCCTGTTTGACCTGTCAGAAGGCTAAGGCACAACATCAGAGACCTGGAGGGATGCTGCAACAGTTGGAGATCCCAGAGTGGAAATGGGATAGCATTGCTATGGATTTTGTTACCCATTTACCACGGACGGCGAGGAGTCATGATGCCATATGGGTTATAGTAGACCGTCTAACCAAGAGTGCCCACTTTCTAGCGGTGAATCTGAGGATGTCCATGACGAAGTTGGCACAATTGTATATCAGTGAGATTGTGAGATTGCATGGAGTGTCGTCGAGCATAGACTTTGATAGGGATCCACGATTCATATCCCGTTTCTGGCAGACGTTGTAGAGTGCCTTGGGCAGCAGGCTGACTATGAGCTCAACTTATCACCCTAGACGGATGGCCAGTCCGAGAGGAGAATTCAGTCTCTTGAGGATCTCTTGCGGACGTGCGTGCTTGATCATCTTGGTGTATGGGACGAGGTCCTGCCTTTGGTGGAGTTTACCTATAATAACAGTTTTCACGCAAACATTGGCATGGCGCCATATAAAGCTCTCTATGGCAGGAGGTGCAAGACTCCTTTGTCCTGGTACCAAGATGGAGAATCAGTGGTGGTGGGACAAGAGTTACTAAGACAAACCACTGAGAAAGTCAAGTTAGTACAAGAGAGGATGCAGGCATCTCAGAACAGACAGAAATCCCATGCGAATCAGAGGAGAAGACCTTTGGAGTTTGCAGTTGGAGACCATGTTTTCTTGAGGATTACCCCGACCACTGGTGTGGGGAGGGCTATTCGCTCAAGGAAGCTATCTCCTAAGTTCATTGGTCCATATCAGATCCTGAGGAGGATTGGACCAATGGCCTATGAGATCGCCCTACCTCCTCAGTTGTCCAACCTCCACTCAGTATTCCATGTCTCTCAGCTCCGAAAGTATGTGCCTGATCCCTCCCATGTACTTGAGGCAGAAGATTTGCAGCTTAGAGGAGATCTCTCAATGGAGGTTCAGCCTGTTGGTCTTGGTAATAGCCAGACAAGTCCAGGTTTTTGGATTGAGGGAAGTCCATTAGTCTAGTCCAGGTTGTCTGGGATAAGAGAACGGGTGATTTCACTTGGGAATTAGAAGAAGATGTGAATGAATCATATCCACACCTGTTCTCTGGTAAGTCTCAATTTTCGGGACGAAAATTTTTGTTGTTGGGGAGAATGTGAGAACCCCTTTTTGTTTTCTCTTTCTATGTACTCTCTCTCTGCTAACATCCACACAGAAACAACACTCCACTCACCTTGCACCTTTCTTCCTCACCATTTTCTCTTCCTTCTCTCTACCAAACAAAGGGGTTTGGGCTCAAATTCAGTTTATGAATTTTGCTTTTTCCTTCTGTAACATCAATCCAATCTGAGACTAGCACATAATCTCCTCCCCAAGTTGTTCATTCCATCCTTACACGTAAGTTGGTTTCAATTTCTCAGTTTACCTTCAAATTTTCCGAATTGTGGGTCTTTCAATCTTTTGGGGTGAATTAGGATTCATACTTACGTGTAGAAATTTCCTTTCCAGCTTCTTAGGTGCTGAAATCGAATCATCTTCCGGTTGAGAGCTGAATTTGCTTGTGATTATTGAAAAGGTAAGGGAAGCTAACCCTTTTTACTCAAATTCGTATAGAAAATTCGTTGATGAGTTTGAATTGCATGTTTAGTGTTGAATTGATGTTTTAATTGCATGAATTGGTGAGTGATTGATTTGTGTATGAGGGAACTAGGCTACTGCATGTGGGAACAAGTTCGTAATCTGGTATTTTCACCTAGGCGAGTGACTCTCGCCTGAGCGAAAACACCAGGAAACCCACCTTTGTTCCTGCGCGAAGTCTCGCCTAAGCGAGCTGGGGTCGCTTGAGCGAGAGACACTCTCGTCTAAGCGAACCAGCTTAGCCTGAGCGAGAGTTCACCCAGGTTTCTTATTTTTGCCACTGTTAGGGCCTCGCTCAGGCGAGACTGACTCGCCTGAGCGAGATGACCTCTCGCCTGGGCTAGATTGTCTAGCTTGAGCAAGAGCCACTGCAGTAAGGGTGCTTCAGTTTCTGTTTTCATCAGTAAGAATATATGTTTTGATGTAGCTTTGTGCAATTAGACCCTTGTATGGTTGGAATGTTATTATCAATGTATTGCATGACGAAATTGGATGAATATAAATTATGAGGAGTTGTGGTTGGAATAGAATTTCAAGGGAAATTTAGGTGAACTTGTCAGTGTGTGTAAGGACGTGAGGAATCCATATTGGTTGGTATCCTGAAACTTCAATAATCATTCACGCTCAGATAGAGTAGAATGGATTATGTCGTGAGGAGTAGCAGGAGGTCCTAGTCTTTGGACTTGATCCAGTCCTAGACGCAAAGGGGACTTACCCTGGAACAGTCGGGTGAATACTCCATGTGTCCAGACTCTGCAAAGTCTGAGAACCGTTACAGGTACAAGCCACCAAGAGCTCCAATGTCGCTTAAACAATTTAGATATCGAGTCTATAATTATATAATTGAACTGTGTTATGAATGATATTTCTAATTGTGAAGTGTATAATTTTCTCTCATTTTAGTTAGCTTACCCTTCTTGTTGTGTTTGTTTGCCCTTGTGTATTCTCCTTTGCAATGATCACCTACTACTGGTGTGAGCATAGCCGAATCTAGATGAAGATACCCCCTTCTGAGCAGGAGTTGATGCCTTACCAAGAGGTTCCGCGGTAGTTTTTGGGTTTGATGTTGTGGAGTTTTGGAATGTGCAATTTAGCATTTTCTTGTACCTACACTTGCCACGAGTGTTTTCATGTGTTTTTTGGATGACTATACCAACATGATATTTATACATATAATTTTATATGTCAGTTATATCCTACTACCTGCTTTGTTTGATCATAATATAATGTTTGATTTGGTAGTGTGAAAGCTATTAAATGGGATGTTACAAAATCTACATCTCCAAGCTCCTTTATCAGCGGAAACAATCAAATGCTCCTTTATTGTTTACTCAAAATTTGTTATCTTCATCTATTAGAGAATCATAAGAGTCAAAATAATGAACAATAGTTTCCATAAAAAATACATGTTGCTTCAAAGAACAACCAGAATGCTACTACAAAATAATTACATCAGTAGGACTGACCAAGCAGCTTCAAAGATTGCTGTTGCTTTGCATCATGATGACCATCGAATATATGCAACCAATTTTTTTCTTCTAATTCTGGCTTCATGTCTGATTCCAGTTTCAAGTTGTGCCAAACTGTTAGCATTACTTGCAACCAAATACAGAGAGAAATTGTATTTGCAGCTTTGGTATGCACTTATGGAGTTAGGCCTAACCTTGGCAACTACCTCTTAGATCCTTGGCAGCATCGACAAGAAATTACCTGCAATAGATATATCTATGAATCACTTTTACCGTCCATAAAAATGGCAGGGAACAAAACATATAAAGAAACTACTTTGAATGATATAAAGACAAGCTATGAAAAACAACAGTATGGTGGCAATGCCAACAGTAAGAAAAACTAATGTTGGACACTTCACTTAGAATGGGATCGATAGTTAAAGAGCTTTATTTCATATCACTCTCTTTAGAAAAAAAAAAAACTACATAAAAAGAACCAGTTGGTCAACTAAGCTCAGATACTATGTCATGCCCATTTCATCTAAAAGCTTAAGCAACTAAGAAAAGAACTAAACAATGGGTTTGATCACCTTAGCTTCTACCCGACCTTTAGAATGATGAATATAGACAACGCAAACTCTGCTACAGCCGACTAATCCAGCAATATTATACAGCTCCTAAGATGAATTGGTAATGAAATTTCAACAGCATTTCCGACGTAACAGAAGCATTCTTTCACTCCCAAAAAGAAAAATTATCAAGTAAAAAGGAAGCTACAAGGGTATTCAATCCAACTAGCTAAGGAATAATTGTATCTTGCCCTAACTTAATACAACATAATCAAGTGTTCATGGACAACCAAATTAAAAATTGGCAGCACATGTTAAATTTGTCAAAATCCTTAAGCAAATACACAAACCATCCATACCATTTAAACAGCAAGCCCTTGTTCTTTGGCCTTCTTGAGCCACTTAAGCGTGCTCTCCAACGTCGAGTAAGCAGCAACATCAGTCAAGCTCTTGCTCTCAACAGCATAATCAAACACCTCATAAGCCTCGGCAACTCTACCATCCCTACAGAGTGCCCTCACAAATGTCCCATAGGAGGCATTATCAAGCTTCAAACCACCTTCCTTGATCACCCCATAGAACTCAGTCGCCTTCTCCAACAACCTCGCCTTGCACAACCCATGCAGCAGTGTGTTATATGTGCATTCAGTGGGGCTGCACCCCTTCCCCTTCATCTCCCCCAGCAATGCCAGCGCCGCCAGAGCCTCCCCCTTCCTACACATCCCATTCATCAGCGTAGTATAAGTCACCTCATCAGGAAGATAACCCTTCTCCGTCATCACACGCAGCAGCTTCTTGGCCTCCACCACCCTCCCCGACTTGGACAACCCAAAAATCAAAGTGTTGTAAGTAACAAGATCAGGCTCCACCCCTTCCTCCTTCATCTTGTTATAAACCTCAATCGCCTCACTCCCTCTGCTCAACACACAATACCCTTTCATAATCGTGTTATACACAAAGCAATCAGGCTTGAACCCTTCCTCATGAAGCACACTCACCAACCTCATCGCCTCTCTCAGGTTCTTACCATTACACACATTGTCAATCAAGATAGTGTAGGTGACAAGATCAGGCTTCACACCGAATTTTTCGCGCATTTCGTCGATGAAGGCGTAGACAGTGGACAAGGCGCGGGCTTTGCAGAGGTGCTTGACAACGAAATTGAAGGTGTAGGTATCCGGAAGGCAGTGCTTGGAGGCGAATTCTTTGATCAAGTGAACGGCGTGGTCAAGGTGGCCGGCGGAGCACAAGGCGCGGACAGCAACATCGGCTGTGGCGACATCCGGAGTGACCCCGGCGGCGTGCATTGCATTTAGGGTTTGGTGGATTGCGGAGAGAGCGGAATCGGAATCGGAATTGGGATTGGAATTGGGGTTGGGCAAGGAGTGGGAAAGGAGAATGTGGAAGGTGGAACGATCGGGGGAGAAGGAAGGGAGGGTTTTAGTGATGTGGTGGAGGAATTTGACAGAGTCGGAGGTTGAGGTGGCGACTTTGGCGTAGGAGTGGAGGAGGGAATTCGGAAAGCGAGGGTCTTTGGAGGAATTGGCGATGGAGTTGAAGATTTTCTTGGCATCTTCGAGATTTGGGGATTTGAAGATAGGGTTTGGTTGTGGAATGGGTTTTGGGGATTTTTTCTTGGTGGAGGGGAGTGGTTTGGAGGGAGGAGAAGGTGGTTGAGGGCGGAACAGAGAAGAAGGGTTTCGAATGTTAGGGTTTCCTATTGCAGAGCGAAACGACGGAGGGATTTTCCCCATGGCAGCTTCTTTCACTGTTTACCTCCAACACCAGGGTTTAGGGTTTTTCACTCATTTTCACATTATTATTATTATTATTTTTTTCTTTTCCTCTTTCACTTGTTATGATGTTACTCTTCAAATTTCGTCACAAAGTTTAAAGTTTATTCTAAAACATTACATTTAGAACTTATGATTTTTATGATTTGCTATTACATTTATATTTAAAATCGAATTTAATTCCTTAAAATATTTTGTAAAAATTAGTTAAATTTAAATTTATATTCTAATATAGTACCAAAACTCATCTTAAAAAATATATCAAAAATCTATACCGACTAAAAGTATATCTTATAATATATAAGTTATACGATTTTTACATCTCACAATGATTTTATAAGAATGAGTTAGAGTTTAAATTCATGTTTTTAAACAATCTATTGAATAAAAATGACAATATATTTTATACACTAACAACCAAAATAAAAATTTACTTATTTTTATAGAAAAATAGGATGTTAGTACAAGTTTTATATCACCTTTTTCTTTATATAGGTGTATTTCAACGTCATGGGTGTGTTCCTTTTTGGGATTCTTAATGTTTGATTTGATTTCACTTTGTGGTTAATGTTTGTTTAGTTAATATTAAATTTCGAATAGGATGAGATTTGAAGTGTGATTGTGTCCCCCACCAAGACAACTCATGCTAGGAATAAAGATTGTATCTTGAAAATATTTAAGATGTTACAACAACATCAAAAATAAAATAAAATATGTATGCAAATTGAGAATTTTATCAAAATTACATGTTTTATAAAATAAGGGATTAAAAAATCATATAAACATTGAGAAACCAAAATCCTAGATACGAATTAAAGGAAAACTAAAATTATAATTTCTATTCAAGCCAAAATTATAGAAAATAAGTATACGAAGATAGTTTCTCAATATTATACAAATAATTGGATTTTAATTTACTTTATAGTTAAAATTGATTTTTTTTAAAATTTTTATTTTCTTAATTTGAAGTCGTTCTCTCCAACTTTATTCCTAAATGCATGTTCTTGTGAGTTGCGACACAGTGATGGACCCATCACAGTGTGGTCGGTTTTGTTATTCTCTTTCACCAAGATACTTTATTTGCATTATTTCTACTGTCATAATATATTTATATATATTATAATTTTATTTATGATATGAAAAAAATAAAATTATTTATTTTACATTGTATTTATATAATAATAAAAAATTAATAATTATATGGAATCAATCATTTTAAATATTTTATCTCTTGATTATACATAAACTATGGATAATTATCATTTTTTATCATTGGGTAATCTCTTTTCTTACTAAACGTAAACTTTCATTATATATATTATCATAGACAAAAGGTAAAATCACTATAATATATTGTTATAAGTTTATTGTTTTTTATCGGCTATAAGTTTATTTATTTATTGCCATATAACACTAGCTTTTTATGCGAGTATTACCACTCTAATGTTTCTATAGCCACACTAAATTAAATTTCTCTAAATTATTCATTTAATTAACTGAAAGAAAATTTAAATAAAAACTATTTCATTAACAATTAACACATAAGAATGATAATAAGCACACAAAAAATACATATTCCTATCATTATCATATTCAATAGTGGAATTTAAGACGATTTAAATATCTTTTACTTTTTTCACGCTCTCCAAAATATCTTTTAAGAACAAAACTATAATGAAACACACGTGAACAATATTTTAGATGCATGCTGATTAATAATAATTCTATCAAATACTTGATATGATAATGTTATATAAACAAATAATAACAACTAAACAACTATCATTTATCTAAATGACATTCAATTTAGGTTGATTAATTAACACAATATATTTTACTAAAATTGATAGACTAACTTTTTCAATAATTCAATTATTAACATAATAGATTTTCTGCCATGTGATAAATCATTAGAGTGGTTAATGGCCATAGATAAAAAATAAAAGTAAACAAATTGAAAGGATATTAAGTTTGTACTATATTAGTACCCTAAAGTTTGTATGTGATAATTTGAATATAAAAAAGTCAAAGTTCACATCTCCTCATATATATCTCCAAAATCTTTGTGATGTTAAGTTGGTACCACTTGGTAGGTTGAGCATGTACATGAGATGTATATTCCTAACCCTAATGGTGAAATTGAAAATTGAAACACTATAAGTAATAATGGTTACATGCCAAATCCAATGGTCACTTCCATGACATGAATGAGTGGCATGAAGACCCCACCACTCATCTTTTCCTCCATACATTTGTACGGTATGAACATGAAATGTCCTTTTTAAGGGATGGTGGACACGTTAGTATGTGCATGCATACGGATTTACATCACCCATTATTCAAAGTACAATGATGTTTTGTTTTTGTTTAAGTTAGTTTAAGATTTTCCATATTGGATCCAGATATAGTTTATTATCATGTTTTCTTCATCCAAATCTTTTAAGTTGGAAAGGCCGAAGAATCTATAAAGATATTTTTATTAAGTTAGCAATAAGTTAGATATATGTGTTAAATGAAATAATCAATAATTTATCTCATGAAATACAATTTATTTATATATTAATTTAATAGACTCTTATTTGTAGGGTCTAAGAGCTAGATTTATTAATCTCATATATAATATGTTTTTAGTTCTTGAAAACAAAATTAATCTTTATTTTTGATACAAACTGATAATCAAATTTTAAAAATAAATAAATATAATATTTCTAATCTAATTGTGTAAAACTCTATTGAAATATGAAATAATGTGTCAGAGTTTAAATTGTTTATATTATTTGGCACTTTATAACTTAAATATAATCATACAACACATAAAAAAAAGTTCTTGAATTAAAATAACTATGTTTGTTATTTTTAAAGTTTAAGATAAAAAAATATATTAAAGTTTAAGACGAATCCAAATTTTGTGTCAGAAAATTAAAATATATTTAACTTTTTAATTATTATTTTAACATACTGATCTAATTTAGACAGTTAATATGAGATAATATCATTTTGAGGAGTTAGTATGAGATAATATCATTTTGAGGAGACAACATCATCTAGATTTTGTACTATATATACAAAGACAAACTATATTATTACCATGATTTTGGTTTTTCTTTTACATATATAAGAAGAAGAAAATATGAAGAAAAGTAAAACAAAATATTATCTTTAACTATTTTGTATTAAAAGTATAATTTTATTTTTATTTTTATAATTTAATATACATCTATAGGAAATTGTTATTCAAGCCTAATATGATTGATGACTGAAAAAACTCTATTATCATGTGTTGGTATCTTTGTTCATGTTCTCTCTATCAATTATGAATTCAAGAACTTTGAATGATTATGAAATGCAATCCACTTCGATATAATCATGCAAACAAATTAAGATTATATAATTGTATCAATCATATTAAACCTAGTTTTGAACTATCTTAATTATATTAGGTTTTTCTCTAGTTTTAGCAATATATAGATTCGTATGCCTAATGTTGATTTCGTGTATATCTCTTGAATTGAATAATAGATTTTCGTATAAGATATTCTCAAACAATATGAAATTTATGTCTCTTTATTTCTCTTTATCGTACTCATGCCTTTACTCCACTTTTCCTATTAGTTTCAACACTTATCTTTCTTTTGGTTTTTTGTATTCTCGTTTTTGTCTCTCACCTTATTCTATCTTTTGTGTTTGTATGTTTTCCTCTTCCTTCTCAATACTTATCTTACGATTAAAAAAAACTTCTATATTTTTTCAATCGAAGGTAATTATTGAAATTCAAAATATTTTTCTACAATAAATCTAGGATCTTTAGTTTGAAAAACTGAAAGGGCTAGAAATGAGTATATATATTGAATAACAAGCGAGTGATAATAAAAAGTAAAGTTTGACTCCAAAATCATTAACTAATAAAGAAGAAGAATAAAGTGAGGAGGAATGCATGGATGGATGAAAGTTTGCCCTTGTTTTTAAGCCAGAAAGAATATGGAAGAGTAAAAACATGGAGAAGAACTTCCATTCACTTTTATTCCTTCACTTTTAAAATTTATGTTAAAAGAACTATATCCATTTATTTTAAAATTTACAACTAAAATGTATCAAAATTTTAAATAGGAACAAAATCCAATTTCACGTCAAAATTTAAATACTAAAAGCATATTTAACCATAATAACAATAATAATAAATTGGGCTTATATATTTTCAATACATATGATACCTTCAACATGTTAGAGAACAAGTCAAATTCCTATGTTGATTTTTTTTTAGAGTTATGTTCATTGGTTTATATATATATATATATATATATATATATATATATATATATATAATACAATAAGTTAATAAGACGAGTCCCTGTTCCTATACAACACAATTCCTTGCGCTGAGGATATCTTGTGTTTACACTGAAAACATCAAGTATGGAAATTGAGAGGGTGTAATTAATAATGAGGGACACTGTAAATCTATAGTATAAACTTTCAATGAGCATAAAAGTAAAAAGGATCCAATAACAAATAATTCTCGACTTTGATAAACTTTAAACAAACATATTACAAACCATGTTTAAGAATCTCCAACCATATGTAGGATATATTGTATTTATTATATCTTACAATATATTCTAGAGAACAAAATTGTTAATTTCACATTTTAGAATGACCGAACAAGAAAGAAAAGAATCTTATAGAAATTAAAAACGAAGTTGATACATTTATAAGACTCGAAAAACAATTATTTCATTTCTTTTATAAAAACTAAAATAAAAATTAACTTGTTTCATAAGAAATTAGAAATATATTAACGAAAATAAAATAAAATAAGATCTCTGAATCACGAGTTCAGGGGATTGGATTTGATCGTTCTATATTAAAACGTATAATTCTTAGATTAATTTTATGATCGAAAGTGATAGTTCAAAATTGATCTACTTCCACAAACTCAAACCATACCTTAAAATTAAGGGGTTAGTTGGGTGTCTTACATTGTGATTACTGTTAATTTTTTTTTATAAATATATTATAGTGCAAAATATTGCTTAACTTTGTAAATAATTAATCTTTGTTAATTAGGTATAGTTTGACTTATGATGTTTTAGGAAACGGCAATTAGTGGTGTTAATTAAGATTAAGAGATGTTTGATGTGGTTTTTGACAGCGAAATTAATAAATGAAAAAAAAAATGAAGAAAAGGAGAGATACGAATCAGCGTTGATGTGGTTTTTGACAAAGATTGAAGCATTTGTTTTTGAGAACTAAAGAGGGTGGTTGAGAGGGATTGTGATGGGGCCTTTCAAGGGTCGCAATGTTTGAAATTCAAGGATTCCATTGGGTGCATTCTATGCAACTTAACTCATCCTTTACCTTTTCAAGTATATTTTGATATTCAATTTTCATTTATTATTTTTATTTTGTATGTAAATAAATTATATCAAATATATTAATTCTTATTTATTATCGCCTACTTTCTCACATTAAGAGTGATAATCAACACACACCTCGATGATATTGAGTGTGAGAATAAAAAAACCTAGTAAGGAGAGATTTTCATTTATAACAATATATAAATTTGTGTTTACATTTTTTCAGTTTTACCCTTAATTGTTATTTTAAAAGTTAATTATTTTATAAATAGTTTATCTCTAACCGTTATTTTAAAAACCTCTTTTGTGTACATATTTTATTTTTTTAATTTTACTTATTATTTAAAAAATTATTATTTTATAAATAATTTACCTCTAACCGTTATTCTAAAAACCTAGTTTATTTTTAACAATTATTTTATTTAACAACTATTTTTAAAAATTAATTATACATTCACAGAGTAAATATTATTGATTTTAACTCAAAATTTCTATGAAAATTAAAAATGCAAACACACAAGTACGATAAGGGTTTGTGTTTTCGCTAGTTCAAATAGTATAAATTGATTTTATCTTTAATCAATGTGAATTTTACAACATAATAATTGTACTTGTCTTAACCACTAACAAACATCTGATTCTACTCTCGAATAAAGAAATATCGAAAGTGGTACATTTGAGAACAGATTGGAAGATCCCATGAGAAGCGAACTTTAAGTCCAACTCAACTTTACAAAACCAATTTGGAAGTTGATGTTTGCATCCACTTTAAGAAATAGACTTTAAGCCTAACTCAATTCTATAAAAGTGACTTGTAATTGTAATAAGAGGTTTACACTTATTTAAGAAGCGAACTCTAAATCTAACTCAACCCTACAAAACCAGCTTATAAGGTAATATTTACTCCTATTTATAAACAAATCTTGTTAGAATATACTTTTTAAATGACTTTGAGACTTATAAAATCGGTTAGTAAAGTGAAATTTGCACTCACTTATATATTTTAAATTTATCATATCACTAATGGATAGTCTGATAATGATAACAAGATAAGTGCAACAAACAAGCAATAGTAGAATAAGTTTTTTAAATGATTCTAATACAATTTTAAAAACTGAAATTTAAACTTAAATCTACAAACACTAATCAATATGAATCTCCAATAAAATCGAGACTCTCTACCTCTATTAAGATCCGTCAATGTCCTTTTTTTGTGTTCATATCACTTTGGACATACATGAATCATCCCTTCCTTCATCTCAATAATGTGATGTGCTAATAAAGAGACATTAATTAATTTCTATCAAAGAGTTTAACTCAATGAGTTAACATGTAGGAAAGAAACAAAATAGTAAATGTATAATAAATGAATAAATAGCAAGCATATTAATATAATTACATATACCATTTTAATAATTTCTATCTAGATAGACATTAACTGATGATATATTTATGTAACCTTTAATCATAAGTTAATTAATTAATTGTCTAATCAATCATTCATGCAATCTAGATATATATACTAAAGTGTTGTACGTGTTCGTAGTTAATTAAATATTAGTGATATTCTTGGTTCATTGTTCTTACAATAACATTAATGTCACAACAATTGATTATAAATATATTTTTTAAGGGATAAATGTAAGAAAGTATGAGATTCTTGATGGGTTAGGTAACTCCTCCATAATAGAGTATAATAGAGTAAGTTTATTGGCATAATTTATTTATTAATATGTGGGTTATAACCTTTACTAGGGTACTAGGCTTTTTGAACCCTTTCTTACTCAGAATTCAGATTCTTTGAAGCCTATGCAAGAACACAACATTTTTTTTATCTCTATCAAAAGATTTAACCATTGATCATATTCTTAACCAACACAAAAGAGAAGACGATTCTTATTCTCAATTAAATGTTTTTTTTTTCTACAAGGGTTTTAAAAAGAATGAAGTGTTTAAGGATATATTTCTCCTATTGAGAAAATTGTCCAACATATATGGTAAAAGAAATCTGAACTCATTAATAAAAGAAATCTAATTTTAGACTAGTTGATATAACATCATCAAGATTAATCATTATGTTTGAAGTATTGTTCATTTTAAAGTCCATTATAATTTTGTTTCTAAAAAAATGTCTTAAACAATTAAAGGAAGGATCTATATTTAAATTGTCTTTTACTTTAATTTTTAAAAACGATGTGAAACTATTAATTGTCTTTAATTGGAATGAATTTCAATCATATTGAACTATGATTTATATATAACTTTTCTATATTTTTTGATTTTTATCTTGAGTATAAGTTAATTTTAAATTATAGAGAAGCTAATTTTATTTTTTCTTCTTGTTTATCCTCTTATCTAAAATTTGTTATGTAAATTTTAATATTCATGAATAACACATCTAAAAAATATGTAATGAAATATAAATAACTTTCGACGTGGGACTATAAAATTGCGAATTTATTAATTTTCATAAAAAAATATTATTTTTATATATAAAATGATTAAGTATTAACTATAATACTAGTAGAAATTGTTCACAAAAAAAAATGACTATTAAGGGATATAAATCGTTATATCTTTGTTCATCAATGTTGGGTTTGATTTTTTTATATAACTAAAAAATTTTAACAAAGTTTTTGTGATATATAAATTGTATATAGTAGTTAAATTTTTAATAAATTATTTTAAAACATGTAAATAATATTCTGGATTTTATTATAAAAATCATCTATAACTATTGATATTTTTAAGAAACTATAAAATTAAATTTAAAATAAATATTAAAATAATAGATTCAAAGAAGTATGCTTTTAAGAAGACTAAACATATAAATAAAGATAAAAAGAGAATGGGTTGTGACATTAGGATTAGTTTAGGACATTATAAAAAACTATACATGCTTGAATCTCGTTAAAATAGTAGCAAAAATGGTGTCTGCCAAACTTTTCTTTGTTTCCCTAAAAGACTTTATATAAGTTACATCTACAATTTATCATTCAAAATGGTTCAATAAATTATGGTAAAATTTCTTTTTCTTAAATTATTTTTAGTCTCAAACCTTCGGTCTAGGTAGGTATGTCTCGACCTTCAATCTAATTCAATCCGTCTTGAATAAGAATGTAAAAAAAAATTACGGATAACTGCGAATAAAAGCTGAAACGTGTAGGAAATAAATATTGTTAAAAGATACATGTGGGTAACGAGTACGAGTATTTTTTATACATGTATGTTAACAGGACGGGTATGGGTATACTAGTATTTGTACCCTTAGATACACGTACCTATTATATTATAATTTAAATTAAAAAAATTAAAAAACATGATTAAAATTCTAAAACATTGATTTTGAATAAGTTATTTTTTATCAATTGGTTTTAAAAAATCTTCATTGATTTGTAAATTATCATTCAACACTATTTAAATTAGTTATTTGGACTTTGTTTGAAATTTATGTTATATATTATATTTTATTTGAACTTATGGTTAAAATATGTTGTTAAATACTTTTTTTTTTTGTAACTACCCGCGGGTACCCATGGATATTGAAAAAATATGCGGATATTATCATAACGAATACTCGCAAGAATATGAAGAGGAGTACGAAGGTGATATTTACTCAAGGGGTAGGGTACATAGGATCTACTATTCATACTCTACCCACCCTATTAATATCCATAGTCTTGACATTTGATCTAGGTTGGTCTATCTCTATCTTCAACCCAATCTAACTTAAAATTTATATTAAAAAATCTAGATTTTCCATATATTAAAAGAATAGATATTAAATAAAGAGTTATATAAAATATAAATCAAATTAAAATTGCAGATTTAATAAAATAAATCTTAAATGGATTGAATCTTTAATAAAATGTATTTTAAATGGATTACATCTTAGCAAAAGTTGATGAGTTTGACATAAATGGATTTTTTTTTTCCATATGCTTAGTTAAATGTTTAAATTTCAATTTTAGTTTTTAACTTCTATTTCTTTTAGTCTCTCTTTTAAGTATAAAATTTTATTCTCTTGATTTTAGTATGCGTAAAATATCAATATTTAATTTTAATTTTTCTTGTAAAATACTGTTTTTAGTTTCCTAATGTTCACTAAAATAGATCAATATAATTTATTTTTATAAATCTTTAAGATTTTTTTTCATCGACACTACCATTATATTATAACATCAATACGTGTCAAAATATAACTATTTCTAAGAGTATTTCTTAAAATTAGTGACAAGTTGGTTGAATAGTATATGTAAATTGATGTAAAGTCTTCAACTATTATATTAATTTTTACTTATAAAAGAAATTAGTGAAAAATTAAACAATTCATTCAAGAATGATATAGTAAAAGATTTTATGAATGTTTACATTTTTCATAAAAATGAGTTTTATTTCCATTAGATCATTAATGAGAATTTGAGAAATGTTGTAAAACATCGTTCCTTGGTGGGTAATACGTGAGATGTTGAAAAATGGAGAAATTTTACTTAAATCAACCACACATATTATATACTTTATATTGAAGTTCAAATCAATAAGCTATTAATCCCACAATGTTTTTAAAACAATATATTTATAGAATAATTTGTATAATATATTTATTTGATTTTACACTTTTATCTCTTTATTTGATATATATATATATATATATCATTATACAAATTTATATTTTATAAATATTATTTCTTCAAAAAATAAGAAATGTAATTTGAATATGGTATGAACGTGGTTTTACTACAACTTGAGCATACTTAGCAACTTACTATAAAGCTATGATAAAAACAAATTAAGTTTATGACTAATATCAAACATTATAAATGTAGAAGAATATATGCTTTTTTGTTTTTAGTTCAATATTACAAGAAGAATTGCAACTCATGGTTCACTACATTACATAAAATGTATGTATATATTAAAGAAAGCACAAACCGACCATTATGTGTTCTTCAAATAAAATTGAATTCAGTTTTTTAAAATCTCAAGTTAACATAACTGTAAAATTTTATAGTAGTTATTATCACCGTAAGATCGTGTGACAATTAGTAGTACAATTATCTCGGCTAAAAATCATTAAATATGTAATAACTCACTAAAATTAATAAGATTTTTAAAAGTTGAATAACAACTATTAATTCATTAAGAAATTTCTTGCCTCACGTTTGCACTGCTACTATTGTTAGAAGAAACGTTAGAAAAATTCAACACCAATAGATTAAAAGTATTTCAAATAAGAAAGTCAAGCATCGCTTTCAATTTAAAATCTTAATACTAAAAAGAAACATTATCGATCGACAAAATTCGTGGAATTATCAAAATTCGTAAATAAATCAAAATTATCAATAATAAAATTTTGTCAAAACTCACGATTAAGCTCAACTCACCTTTGAAGAGAACTCTTAAGAATCTAAGAATGAGTTGAAAATCCAAATTAAGTAGAAATGAGAAACTTGAGTGGCATATAAAAAAAACCCACAAGCAATAAGTCTTAAACTTTTGATTTAAAGGTAATTTTATGTTATCTTATATAACTTGTTCATAACTCACTTATGTTGAATCTCACTAAGTTATGTTTATTCATGTAGAAAAGTTTTAAGAGAAACACATAGAATAAATACATTTTAAAACCAATGTTATTTTATGTTCACTCATTTCTTTGAAACTTATTGTTTAAGTTTGGTTTAAATAAGCCCTTCAAGTTTAGTTTAACCCAAAGGATGTATAGAAGAAAAATATAAAAAAATAAAAAATAGTAAGGAGCTACCAAAGTACTTGTGAGATGAGGCTATGAAAGCAGCTACTTACATCTTGAACCGATGTCCATAAAAAAGGTTGAAAGGAGTGATTATAAAAAAGCATGGTCGAAAAACAAACCTAGCCTAAGTCATTATAGAGTGTTTGACTTGACCTATTATAAACATGTTTTTAATCAATTAAGGAGAAAGCTTGATGACAAAGGAGAGGAGATGACATTGTTAGGATATCATCAAACTAGAGGCTACAAGTTGCTTAATCTGACTAGTAAGCAAATTTTGTATGTAGAGATGTCATATTTCGTGAATCAAGAAGATAAGATTGGAAGTCAAGTTCAAATGATGGATGCAATTTTGTTTTCATAGATTTCAAGAATGCTAAAAGTGAGCAGAATAAAAAATTTGATTTAGCAAGAGGCATAATTATATCTTCTATTTATATAAGATTTCAAAGGAACAATCAAATTATTAGCAGGTTCAAAGGTTTCAAATTGAAACTAGATGTAAATGTCAATGAAGATGGTGATATTCTTCTTTATTTACTAAGTGAAATGAAATATGCTAAACGCTTTGACTCAAGTTTGTCTCTTGTTTTATCTGCATTGAACATTAAATTTCTCATTAAAGTAATATCAAATATTCCAAAGTCAAATTATTTGTAATTTTTAAAGGTATTTTTCTCCACATTAACATGAAATAAGTGTCCTGAAAAGGAATGTAAACTAGTAATTTTAGCCTTTGCATTGAGTTGATGTGTGAACTTGAGATGATTAACTTGGGAGCCTTGTCTTATTTCTTGGGTTCCAAATTTATTAAAGTGATTTGATGAATAATAATGCATCAACATCAATATGTAATAGAAACACTAAAGAGATTTAACATCATGAATTGTAATTTAACATTCACTCCATCAAAATTTAGTTTAGTTCTCAAGAAGAAACAGAGTGATAAATATTTTGACCAAATATAATATACAAATTATTAGTTCATTATGATATCTTTATCACATAAGATCTGATATCAGGCTTGCTTTTGGTTTTATATCTTGATACATGTTTGAAACCTACTATATTTCATCTTCTCACCACTAAAAGAATTTTGAGATGTATTAAGGGACAATTGAGGTATGTATTTTTTTTCTATAATAATAAATCAAGGGAGGAGATGAAAGGCTTTGGCTATATCAATACAAACCATGATTTATATTCTTCATCAAAAGAGCATTGATATTGTGGAGTTCAAAGAAGGAACCCTCAGTGGTCTTCTCAACTTGTGAAGTTGAGTACATAATTGTTGTTATATATGTGTGCTTGTTAGATAATATGGTTGGAAAAACTTTTGCAAGAGGTAAGGGTAAAAAAGATAGAAAGTGTTAAAAAGTGGACTTTAAGCCTAACTCAATCCTACAAAACTAATTTGTAAGGTGAGGTTTGCTACCCGCTATTGAGAGATTTTTTGTTTATTGAAACTACCATGATATTCGTTATGGGCCACTCATTAATGTATAATTTTATACTTGATATGTATATGTCTCGACGTGAGAGGGTTTGTTAGAAGTATAACATTGACTAGATATAAGACCAATTTATGGTATAAAAAAGGATGCAAACTTCACCTTATAAGTCAGTTTTGTAAGGTTGAGTGAGACTTAAATTCCATTTCTTAATAGAAGCTTGAAGTTACTCATCAACCTTATATCTATTATTAGTTTATCAATGAACCTTGTAATAGATGAGAGAAGCAAGAACATTGAGACAAAGTTTAATTATCCGATAGATAAACTAAATTGCATAAGATTGAAGTTGATATAGTATTGTATTCATAATCAAATTGTCAATGGTTTAGCTAAACCAATAAAAGAAGAGCAATATTGATTTCTAATTGATCAATTTTGTAAAGCATAATTAAGAGCATGTCTTGACTTCGTTATTTTATTTGTTTTCTGGTTTCATTCCTGATTATATAAATATTGTTTCTTTTAAATAAATACAAGCATTTTTTTACATTCTAATACTATGAAATTTGTTGTTTGCGTTGGAATTTATATACAACAAATAGGTTTATAGCGATATAAAAGTAAAAAAAAAACTCAAAAACTTATTCTTTTAAGTTTTGAATTAAATATAATATGATATTATTTTATACAAATGATTACCACATATTAACAAAAAGTTATATAATATTTATACCCTTTAAATTATCCAATATTGTAATTTATATTGATGAGTGATTATCCTAAAATACAAAGGGATAAGTTAATCAATACACTGATATGATTGATATCATTGTATAATTCTTAACCTCGAATTATGAAAGAGACAAACAATCTATAATTATTAATTATTAAATTTTGATGGACATATATTATAAAAAAAAAATATCATTCTCGGTAATTCGAGTTTACTAATGGATTACTGATGATAAAAAATAGTCAATAAAATGGTCGTCGATAAATTTTACCGACAAATCGTGAAATTCTTTAGTAGTGATTGGCCTCCTCGATAAATATTGCCATTTTCTTCCTTATCTCCTTAACTCCTCCTTTTCCTCTTCCTCTTCCTCCTCCTTTTCCTCCCCCTTTAATTTTGATCGCCACACTTGACAAGCCACCACCACTGCCACCAAGCCACCACATCCTCCTCATTCTCATTCTCCTCCTCCTAGTTCCCTTTTTCTTCTCTTCTACTCATCCATCTTTTCTAAATCTCATCACAATTAGCAAAATATTTCCCGCTTATTTACTTGATGAATTTACCAATATTTATCAGTAATAGGAATCATAAATTCCCAACGAACTTGACCATTAAATGTTAAATTAGATAAGTCTAATATATGGTAACCAAGAGGGGGTGTGGAGGAGGGGTGAATTGGTATTTCAAGATTTTTTGTATTTTGAAAGATTCTTGAAATTCTTTTCAATCTTTATCAGATTTGTTAATCAATTAACCTTTGCTATTATAATGGATTACTTCCAACAATTAAGAATCACAAGAAAGATAAAGAGAAAGAGAGAAGGCCACAATTTTTATACTGGTTTGATTCAAGATGAATCTATATCTAATTTCTCCTAAGCAATCAAAGCTTAGAATATTTCCTCTAAATTAATAGAGTACCAAGAATTACAAGATCACCTAAATAATTCTAGATTCTATTGACACAAAGAACTTATTCAGTAATAAAGAACTCTCCCTAAGTGCAATGCTTCACACAATTGCAACTAAACATTCACCTACACAGTGAATAACGATGTAAAGAAATGTAATTCAAAAAGAAGTGGAACGAGTACATCTATTGTTGTGAATAAATCATAATTGGTCCCTAATGCCAAGCTTGATCTCCCAAGATTAAATCCATCCTTAATCTCTATGAACACCCAATAGAGTAATCTCTTAAGAACTTAAGAATTCTCTTTTCTCAATCTTTCAATTTAGGTTTTTGATTTTGTGTTTAAAAAGGAAGTCTAATGGTGAGATTAAAGGATTAGGATATTTATCTAATCGATTATCATGATGGAATTTTTATTGTAGTGACTACAGTGCATATTATAATTGATTAGATAAGTTGCTAATCCATTAAGGAATTAACACTTATATTTATATAATTCAGGATTGGATTAGTTGATCTATGTAGTTCTAGGCTTGACTTCATTGACCCTAAGCAAGCACTATCTATTCAAATGAAAGATTAAGCTTATTACTAATGGTAGTGCTTAAACATGTTAGTTTTGTACATCATCAAAACTTCATTTGAGTGAGTAAGTTCTCCTTTTCAACATCAAATATTTCTCGATAATACAAATTCTAATTTATCGATGAACTTGGCACTTAAATATATTTCCAATATAAATATTCATTAGTAATACAAATTCTAATTTATCGACAAATTTTACTAATAAATTTTATCGACAAATTTGTTATTAATGGAAGTATCTACAAATAATTTAAATTTAGGTTTATCAACAAATTTATTTTCTTCAAACTCATCTATAAATACAAAAAATTATACTAACAAAAAATTATACTAGCGAATGTTCATAAAGGTTATCAAAATAAAACTAACATATAATATTTGAATACCAAGTCTCTAAAATATTAAAAATACTAAATATCCTAAAACTACAAAAAAAAATCTTTAATTAAAAATTGATTTTAGAAAAAAAAATAATTAGTCAACATACAAATTTATAAACTAAAAATTAGTAATATTTAAAATAATTTTTATTATAAATAAAAAAATTATAATTAATTTGTGAATTATATTCTAAATTGGTTTGTGAATTAGACATTATATATAATAAATTTGGTCATAGACACATTGATATCAATACTGACGTGTGGTAGTGTCCTCTTATGTGTCACATCATGAAATCTGAGACATTACAAAATAATTTTGTAAAATAATTAAAAAGAAAATTTCAAACTAACATGTAAGATGACTTTAACACTATTTATAAAATATTAAAGAAACAACATAATTAAATCAAATTTTTCAAAAATTAAAACTTAAATCGAAACATAAACAAAAATAAAACCTACCAAGCATTTTTTAAGAAAAAAGTAATCGAATCTAAATATTTTAAGGAAAGTTTTAGTAATTATATATGCTTTTTATTTCTTTTAAGAAGAAGTGACCATAAAAAAATATGTTTCACCCCAAATGGAATTGTTTAATCTTTCATGCTGTGTTACTCTGCACAGCAAGCTCCATCCTTCAAGAAAATTGTCATTATTCTGACAACCATTTATTGTTTCTGTCTTTTTTAGTTTGCAGTATCTTTTGTGATTTCCTGGAATAAATATTACTTCAAAGACATCCACCAATATTAATAATATTTATTTATTATTTTCATTTCTATTTCTTTTTATATTTGTTTATATATTAATATTATTAATTAATTAGCGTCAACTTTTAAAATTAAGACGCATTTTCCGTAGATAGAATGTCCCACCTAAATATATTCTTCATAGTACCAGGCCTGATATAGTATATTATTTTAATTAATTTTTAAATTGACAACATATTAAAATTCTTTTAAAACTAAACTATATTTTTTTGACTCTATTTCAATTTCAAGGACAACCAACTAATATAAGATGATATTCATTTAAGAACATTTTGTTAATTACACTTTTTATTTTAATAAAATGAATGGCAGATTTAATGATAATTAATTAAGAGTAATGAAATTTACTAATTTATATTTATAAATGTATAAAAAATAATTATTAAATAATTCTGAATTCATCGTGATAATATTGAAAAACGATCAAATATCATTTAATTATTGCTTTTATATATATATATATATATATATATATATATATATATATATATATATATATATATATATATATATATATATATATACACGGATCATCTAAATTTAAGACTTAAATTTGATATTTTCTATAAATGTAAATTGATATAATTTATTAAACAAATCTCATATTTACCGTTATAATACTAAATCCTATAAGAAAACTACATTTTGTACTATTTTATTAATAAAATGAACTTATATGTACACTAAATTTGTAAGAAATAAAAAATACAAAAGAAATGTTATTTGTAAAATAGTATGAATAAATAATTATAGAAAAAAAAGTGGAAACACAAATACAGGAATCTATAGAATTCTTTTTAATAAAAATCATTTTTTCCCACTTTTCTCCAAAGTGTAGAATAACCTTGTATGGACTAGTTAAGAGAAGAAAAGAAAAGAAAATGATAATCAAATAATATCAACTAGAATGATTATTGTATTTGAGTAGTAATAAAACCTCTATTTATTCCATTTTAGATGACTAAATAACAACAATTAGAATAATTTACTTAATCACTGAGTTAACAACTGAATAATAGTTGAATTCTCACTTAATATCTAAACACAATATTATATGATGATTTTGTTAACTTTAAAATAAATTTTCATAATTAGTAAACACTTTCTTATAGTAAGATTTTACTGAAAAGGAAAATAATCAAACTTTAAAATCCAGCAGTATATGATATATATATATATATATATATATATATATATATATATATATATATTTTAAACATCAGCAACACGAGCAAGTATGATTCATTGTTTCTTTTTTTGGTACACTTTCACTGTTGAAAAGTGATTTTATTAATGAAACATATTTAGCAAAAGAAAACCTCTTAAGACATGTCCTTTTGTACAAAACACTGGTCTGAGAATATTGCATAGATTGGAGGGTTTCGCCTTTGTCACCATAGACTTCACGAATCTTTGATTCCTCAGCGTGGCTCTCATGGCTACCACCTTTCATACCCAACCTTTCTATTTTATATCCAAATTCCAAAACCCACCCACCGGACAAGAACTGTTCCAAAACAAAAACAAACACACTGACGCAGACACCTTCTCACAACAATAAACAACATTAAAAGAAAAAAAAAGAAAACTAGTGTGTCATTTAATACCACTACACTGTTTACAAGGACAGAAAATCATCACACAAAGAAAAAAGAATATGTAAATATATACATAAGTAAGAAACAGTAATCAAGCAACCTCAGCCACAGGACAGAACACTATGTCTTTTCCTCTCTCTCTCTTTCTTTTTTTAAGGTTCTCTCTCTTGGTTCCCTGCCTCAACTGAAAACGACTGCAAGTAACCTGTGGTCTCCTTCTATTTTATTTATTTATTTATTTTTATATAATTTAACAATAAACATCCTTATTATTTATTAAATTATTAATAATATTGATACACCGACTTCATCATCAAACAAACTCACCCTCTTCTTTCTCTATATAAACACCCTTTCTTTCTCTCTATCTTCTGCTTCACTTTTATCTATCTCTCTCTCTTCCAAATTTTGCATCTTTCTCTCTCACTCACACCAACCATGGTGGACCTTCAAACCGTTTGCTGCATGTGTGGTGACGTTGGCTTCCCTGACAAGCTTTTCCGCTGCAGCAAATGTCGTCACCGATTCCAACACTCGTATGTGTGCTCTCTCAGATTCTCTCTTCTTCGATCATCATCATCCAACACCATACATGCATCATCTTTCTTTATCATCATGTCATCAAAAGGGATACCTCTAATTTCATGACAGTTACATGTAACTGCATCACTTCTTTATCTGATTCTCTGATTCTCATTCTCACCATCATGCATATATATATATATATGAACATGTACATAGTCATCAAACACATACATGCACTGTTAATTCTTGTAACTTGATCAATCTTTGTATAGGTATTGTAGCAACTACTACCGGGAAATGGTTGAGATTGAGATATGCGATTGGTGTCAAAGTGAGAGGAGAAACTACACAAGACATCATGGTAATTCGAAGAAATCGGTGGCCGGAAGTCACAGCGGAGGGACGAGTCGATCGGAATATTCCGGTGAGAAGATCAAGCAGCATGAGGAGAGTGGTTCGAGCTTGGAGAAGGGGAAGGGTCCTGCTCCTTCACCAAGACCCTCCACACGAAGGTACAAGCTTCTCAAGGATGTAATGTGTTGAAAAAGGAAACAAGAAACAAAGACATCCTTAAGCGGCAAGAGAATAGAGTATATATACTATCAGTGTTTCTTAGGCTTCTCAAAAGGGTTTAATAATCTAGTTTAGTAATAAGTTTATAAAAATAGTAGTAGTAGTAGCTTTGTAAACACTTTGCTTATGCGTGTTCTCTACTTGTTTTTTCGTTATATAATAAGTGTCCCTTTTGTGAATAGAAGAAGAAGCACGAAGCTTCAAGTTGAATGTATTAGCAGTCACAAAAATCTACTTATATATGATGTTAGTTTCGACTCAATTATTGTTTCTGCAGAAAAACACAAACACAGATTCTAGTATTTTTTCATGCATGTGCATCCTTCTCTTATACATGTTTTCTGATGTAATGCATGGTACATATGAAGAAGTAGCTTTCAGTGCATGACATTTGGAACTTGTGAAGTGATGGAGAAATTATATATTTTATGGAATCCAAATTCCAGACGGAAAGGTTTAATTAAGTTGACACATTGGACATATACACGTACAAGAACTTATTAAGTACTCTCTGGACTGAGACACCAGAAAAAGAAAGTAAAAAGAAAGTAAAAAAAAGAAGTGATTTTTTAATAAATATAGAAATTCCCGAAGTAATTTAAGAAAGAAAATTGATTTAATCTGGATAAGGGATATCCATAGATGTGAAAGAGAGTTTTGACTATGGTGATAGGGTTGAATTGAAACACCTATTTGCTTAGTTAGTCTAAATTGAATGCACTGGTTTTCCTTTTGGGAGAAGAATTCAGAGTACCTGAAATCTGCAAACTTTTGCAGATTCATTGAAGACCCTTTAATTGCTAGGCCCTCTCTATTATTGGCCATGTCAAAAGAAGATCAAGGGTCTCCATTTCAAAGTGGAGAACTCGTACCTTCAAAGTTTTTTTTTTTTTTTTTTTTTTCTTTGATGATATATTATGTCACTGTTGAACATCTGTAAATATGGTAGCCATACTTGCAGGCTAGAACTTTTTGGATTTTGTTTTACTAATATTTGGAAGATAAAAGAAGAAAAAAAAAAGTGTGATGATTCATGAAGTTAGTGATGAATAGAACTGGGTCTCGTTATTTTGTGGTGGTTGTTTTTAGACCATACATTTTGATCACGATAATATTTCCTTACAAGTTTGGACAGTACTGAGTAGGAGTTTATGAGAAAAATATCTCCAAAGTACACACAAGTTGATAAGGCTTTTGTATCCACTGTGTCTGTTTTGACTATTTACTAAAAAACAAGAAATTATCGTCATCGTATACGTTCCTTAAACTATGTTTCTCTATGTTATCTTCTCAGTTTCCCCACCCATATGAATTACTGTTCAACTATATGTCCATCTAAAATATCTGAATATATACACACTTTTAAACATTAAAGTTTTTCAACCAAATTCTTGAAATATAGTAAAAGAAGAGAAACAAATGTTGTTTGAACAGGACATTTTGTCACTCACTTGTCTTTATTATTTTCGCATCTTACTAAAACTTTTGAATTTTTTACGTATTGTTTTACTATCATATATTTAGGCTTTGATGAAAGTCATTAAATAATGTGCGTTTATATTATATATTTTTTATCAACAATTATTTTACGTACATAGTTGTAATTGATGTTGATGCATGATTATTAAAGTTATTTAGTCCTAATAAGTCTTTGCACAAGCTTTTGTAATGAACAGAAGTTCTTTGAGAAGAGAACTTAATAATTAACTGTTAAAGTTATTCATAATTTTTCATCTAAAGCAAACTTTTTAAACTCTTAAACATTATGATTGAATGATAGTTTTTATTTATTTGAAAACTTTATACAATTTTTCATTGTAAATTGATAGAAAATAAAGTTGAAGAAGTGCGAGGGTAAAACTTAATAGCTACGAACAATTCATGTAGATCTTTATTTGACGACCATAATATGTACAAGTTTGCACCAGTTTTTAAATATTTGGTAGATTCCTATATGAAATAATTATCATGAATTACATTAAAACATGAGTAATGCTAAACAAATAAAATTTCTTTATCCAATAATAAATAAAATAAAATAAAATTTTTACTAGCAATAATACGAGGGAAGATAATAAAAATATTATTACTAAAGAAATCTGAATATTACAATTTTTGTGCTTCTTTAATTTATACTCTCTAATTTTGATCCTTTAATTTTTATAATTAAAGTCTTTAAAATTAAAAATTTATAATTTTTATCTAATAATTTATTTTTTTCATTTGAATATATATATATATATATATATATATATATATATTTAT
>Ga0209589_1000093_pt1 | contig 89164 bp, 50 predicted proteins | sample CowpeawhiteBW_FD_187525 | JGI IMG/M metagenome (GOLD analysis project Ga0209589, IMG submission 187525) | Root nodule microbial communities of legume samples collected from California USA - Cow pea white BW (SPAdes) (version 2) | ecosystem: Host-associated > Plants > Roots > Nodule | place: USA...
TTGAGTTTTTTTTTTTGTACTGTTCTTTAACACGTTAGTTTTATGTTCGATTGTGTAGTTTTATAGCCACATTGCTTCCACTTTGAAATGCTACCCCATCTAGCATATTTTTATGGGCTTTTTTTACTTGTTTCCATAAACCATGATCTGTCATCAACAAAATTGCTTGTAATTTTTATACAATCCCCTCCGAGAAGATAAAATCATAATCATGATCAACATAAGAATTGATATTTTTTATTTGTATTTTTCTACAGGCTATTGCATGGATTTTTCTGGCAATATTCTCGCTCATAAGGCTTCAAGCTGATTATCTCCTTGTTGTTGGAGTTTGTCTGACCCTCAGCATTGCAAATATTGTTGGTTTTACCAAATGCAAAAAAGGTTAGTATGTTTACTGATAGTATTCTTAAAAGTGTATGTTTTACACTCATAATATTCAAAAATTGATTTGGAATGGAGGAATTATCTTCATATAATAATAAGATACATTTATTTTTATTGTTTATGATATACTATACATATATCTCATCATGAAGTTATTGAAGCTTAATCTTGCAGTGCCCTTTTCTCATCTCATTTCGAAAATTGTGAACTCTAATTTGCTGCACTCTCCTACTTCCTTTAAGGTTGTTGGCATATTAGGATGCTCACTAATAGATAATTCATGTTTAGAGTCCACCTCTTATTTGTGAACTGCCAATTTATGTTCTTTTTTTTCAATTCCCTGTTGGTGAAAGGGCTTCATTGTGCTCTTAATCTTATGTAGGGTGCTCTTAATCTCATTCTACATTCACAACGAATTGGAATATATTACTATTGAATTTCTGGCAAGCGCACCATTAGCATCAGTAGTTTTAAAAGTTAAAGTGTCAAATCCATGTGGACTATACTGAGAATTATACTAACTTTGATCCTTCTAGGCATAAAATAAACGATCAAGCATGAAGTGAGATTAAATAGAAATAACTTAAAAAAGTAAAATTTAAACACTACAATATTTTTTATGCTTTTTAAATGAGAAAGCTAGTCGGGTAGAAATATATGATAGATATTCTTGGGATTGGACTTTACCACCTCACTCTCCTGATTCATTAAGCTCAAAAATAAAGAGTTATACTCCAATTTCTTAAAGCAAACCCTAAGTATACTCCAATTTAGAAATTTAGAGTAAACCCTAAGTATACCCTATTGAATTACAAATCCTTGTCAAATTAATAAAATAAGCATGCATTGTGTTCAAGGGATTTGAAGATGATCAACCCATTCTCTTTCCCAGACAATGATTTATTGATTGTTTTATCTTAGGTCAAGAACTCATAAGAGTTTTCCAACCTCTTACAACTTCAACTAATTTATGATTGATTTGGCCACAATAAACAATAAGCATAAAGAGTAAACATCAATGGAGAGGAGTAATATAACATTGTACATAAATATAATCAAAAATACACAAGAGAATGAGGTGATTATATCTAATCCCGATAGAAGAGGGTTTGGTTACTCATGGAGTTGAATAACATGGAAGCAATGTTTTCATGCTCTTTGCCTATAGAACTCACTAGGCTAGGCTTATCTCTTGCTGGGCAAGACCTGATCCTCAATATATGGTAATCTTTGGTCTATGTTTTGGCTGAGCAAGGAGAAGACTGATTAAGAGCGAGGTCAATTCTGGGCAAGCAAGGAGTCATGTTAGCTTGGGTAGCTTTGCTTCTTCCATGTTCCTTTATTCACTAAATCCTACCAAAAGTGTTTGAAAATGTTAGATATATCAATATCAATAAAAAAGTATGATAAAGCTCTCTTTTCCTATAATTATAAAGATTAAAGAGAAAACTACGAGAGTCATCTTAAAGTATCTTAAAAAAATGAAATAAGTGCATATCATGCATAAGCATAAAGAATACTGTACAAAATAATTGCAGGGGGGTGTAAACGCCATGTGGAACGATATTCCTTTGTACTAGCACCCTGTTTGTGTCATATTGGGAGCTCCGAGTCTTGTATTTACTTATTGTATCAATATTTTCTGCATTCCATCCGGTTTAATTGATGTTACCACGGAGGCATGTTTCATTCTGAATGATTGTGATTTTTGTGAAACATACACGCCAAAGGAGTTCTCTATAAGTCTAGTTTTACTCATCTTGAGAAGAGTGGTTTCCAAACCTAACTGGAAGGATATTTCTTTATACTCGAAATGAATGGCTAAAAACTTGCAATGGTATAATAGAGCTTATTGGTTTTGTTTCAGATGCCAAGAAGCAGATTCAACAATTTGCCTCTCAGACAATTGCCACTCGGTTCTCATCTACCCTACAGTCAGCATTCAGTGTCGTCTGATTATGAAAGATGAAGTACAAGTTGAATTGAGATGCGGTGGAAGTTTGTACATGATTATACAGCACGTGCAAAGTTTTGTACTTTTATATTAAATGGCTTGAATGAGACTTTTATGATCGAATAGCAAAACAGTTCTTTTTAGGCGTAAATCATGTTTTTTCTTGTATTCTTTTTCCATTGAAGGATATTCAATATTGACTGCAAAAAAAATCCTTACGGCATATATAATCAGGATATTGACTCATGGAAGTGAATGATAATATATATTCACTGAAAAGAATATATGCAGAACTTGCATAAAATTTATGATTTAATTTTAATCACCTTTTCTTATCTACAGGTATAACTTCTAACTGTTTCTAACCACTTCAACACAGGACCAGGAAAATGGAGTTTCCGCGAATTTATTTGAAAAAAGATAAGTTAACAAAGTTTTTTTTACAAACTATGAGAAATTATCTATTTATGGAAAAAAGTACTACTGCATTACTTTTTTTTATTAAAAAGTAAAAAATTAATCTATTTTAATTCTATATATGAAAATTTTATCAAGTTTGTAAAACAAATTGTCAAAAAAGTAATTTTCCAATTTATTTGTTGCAGAACTTTCGAACTTAACATTTACGAAATAGTATAAATTCCTTCTTTTTGTTTCTTCCTTTTTTTTTTTACGTTTCATTTTCTCCTGTTTCTTCTCTGTAACACACTATTAATTATTTGGCGAAGTTCATTTCATAATTCAACTCCGACCTTTCCAATTTCCCTCTATCACAAGATTAATGTATTTTTTTTATTTAGTGTTTAAAAGTGTGTCAAATCATTTTGGTAATCATGAATATATCAATTTATAACAAATTATTTCTTTAACCAAAATATACAACTATCATGAATTAATTTTTAATATATCCAAAACAGAATTGATATAAAAAAATATTAATCATTCATAATTCATAGAATTAGTAAACATAAAAGTAAATTATATAGTTAAACACTTTAACTTTTGAGATTAAATGAACATGTGTGACTACGTGAAAAAAAAATTACAGCAATGTTGTATTGTGACAGAGTTTTGTAATAATTATTTAAAAATCAGATATAAAATTATTTGTATTTGATCTTCACATAGGAGTAAAGATAATAGTTTATTGGATATCCATGTCAGCAGGAAAGTTTGCCAGCTTCTTTGTGGTTGGAATCATTGCAAAGCTGACGAATTGTTTATAGTTTCACAGCAAACCAAAGTTCTTTCTCCTCTTCTTCACTACCAATTCTGCTTCCGATTTTGGGTTTACTCCTGAGAAAGACAGTGATGCTGCAGTGCATATTTCTCCTCTCAGATGCCGGGTAAGAAAAATCAAACTTCTTAATCTTCATTTTATTTTAAATCTGCTCTACTTGCTGCAAATTCAGTTAAATTTTATTGCAATTTTGAATTTGAATTTGATTCCATGTGAAGAGAGGTAGTGCTAGAGAAACAGCTTTCGGGGCACCGCGTCGATCGCTCCATTTGTGCCTGGTTCTGGGAACAAGCCGTTTCGCTTGGCGACTCCTTCAAGGTTTTTTTTTTTTCTTCTTTCAGAATTTTTAACTTCATTGACCTTATTTATTTGCGCTCTTCATTCAACTATTTTACTTTTAGCAACAACCAGTGATCACCTCTCATTCGCATTACATTTTCCAAGTTTTTCGCGATGGAATCACTTTTTTGGGGTGCACGCAAATTGAAATGCCACCCTTGATGGCCATTGAGGTATGTTTTATGCTACTCAGAATATGAAACCGAATGAATGCCACTCTGTATGATTTTTCCCTTAACTATGTCTTTTTTAGTTCCTTTGTAGGGTTGCTGATGTTCTCAATGATTATTTTGGGGCCTTAAACGAAGATATAATTAAAGACAACTTTGTCATTGTGTACGAGGTATTTGTCTCAAGTACTAATCTCTACTGATATATCTTTATCAATTGGTCTCTGTTGATTAGATGCAAACTTACCAGTTTACTTTGCGTTATTCTTTTAGCTGTTGGATGAGATGATAGACAATGGCTTCCCCTTAACTACAGAACCTAGTATCCTGCGAGAAATTATTAATCCACCAAATGTGGTTAACAAAGCTTTGAGTATTGTGACTGGTAGCAATTCAAATGTGAGTGATGCCCTTCCGAGGGCTACTGCATCTTGTATTCCCTGGAGAACAGCAGAGCCAAAGTACTCCAACAATGAAGTATATGTAGACCTTGTCGAAGAAATGGATGCGATTATTAACAGGTGTTTATACACATTCTTCTTTATCACTTCTTAAAATTTCACTTTTGATATTGATAATATTAACGCTGTTTTACTTTATTGATTCAGGGATGGAGGTTTGTTGAAATGTGAGATCTATGGTGAAGTTCAAGTAAATTCTCGTATTTCAGGTTTTCCTGATTTGACCCTTTCATTTACAAATCCTTCCATCCTAGATGATGTCAGGTTCCATCCGTGTGTTCGTTTTCGGCCTTGGGAGTCTCATCAAATTCTTTCTTTTGTGCCTCCTGATGGACAATTTAAGCTTATGAGTTACAGGTACAAAATCCTCTTGAGTGTTGCCTGGATCAAACTTTGAAAGCAGCATGTGTGAGCTTTGTTTCTCTTAGCTGTGTTTATCAAGCAAGAACCAAAATCTTTTCGGAAAAAGTTGTAATGGATTCTGAATGTTGTTTCAATAATTCAAGCACTTGACTTTTCAGAGTAAGAAAGTTGAAGAGCACACCAATATATGTAAAGCCGCAGTTAATATCTGATGGTGGGACATGCCGTCTTAGTGTAATGGTTGGAATAAGAAATGATCCTGGAAAGACAATCGACTCGGTTACTGTTCAGTTTCAGCTCCCTCCTTTCATCTTGTCAGCTGATCTCACTTCAAATCATGGAACAGTGACCATCCTTGCTAAAAAGGTACTTCAAATTTCGCTACCATCATCAGTGTTTCATATTGACAATTAATCATCCACTGTGATCAATCATCAAAGACAAGCTTCTGGGTCCATTTTTGCAACATCATTATAGATTGAAAAGGTTTTCATGCTTTCATCCAATTACAAATCCATTGGTGAGTGATTGCAAGTAAATTTTTATACTAACATTACTCTTTCTTTATATCATGGCAGACATGCATATGGTCCATTGGTCGGATTCCAAAAGATAAAGCTCCTTCCATGTCTGGATTATTGGTGATTGAAAGTGGTTTGGAGCGGCTTCATGTCTTCCCCTCATTTCAAGTGGGGTTTAGGATTATGGGTGTCGCCCTCTCTGGTCTGCAAATAGATAAACTGGATCTGAAGAATGCTGCAGCATACCGATTTTACAAAGGTTTTAGAGCTCTTACTCGGGCAGGTCAATTTGATGTAAGATCATAATTTATGATCTACCATAAGTCATTCTGTATAACACTAGGTGGTTTCTTTTGTAAAGTAAGTACACAATGTTTTGTTGTAGTCATGAGTTATTGATCCTTACGTATGCTTCTTTCCCATTATCAAGTGGCTGCATTTCTTATGTAGTTAGTATCTCAAAACTTTATTTAGACGTACAAAATTTTCATGCTCTTAATCTCATCTCATCACTATCCGATTTTGTTTATACATTTTGTTAGGAAGGAATAGCTTTTATCATAAATGGTTTAATATCGTACTAAAATATGTGGACTTCTATCGTTTGTGCTTCAAGATGTTGCATGCAGTATATAAGAAATTTTTTATTACAAGTATTCTTAATTCTTTGAGAAAATATATATTTTTTTAAAACCATGATATATAAATTTATCCAAGTTGTCTAATGCTATCAGTATGCGACAATAATTTATGTGATTATGTTTTGTTTGAATACTTTTCATCTTCTTAGTTTTATATATATATATATATATATATATATATATATATATATATATATATATATATATATATATATATATATATATATATATAAAACTTGACATTAATACCAGTGTATCAACACATTATTTCTGTGTTCACAAACTTTTTAGTGTTTATAAATTAACGTATTATGAAACAATTAAATTAAATTGATAATTTAATTGAGCTGATTAATAAACATACATGGAATTATCTCTGAAAATTAAATAAAAAAAATACAAATATGTAAGTCGATTACATATAAACTAAATATTTTTTTCGTCCTCATTTTCGTAGTGTTTGTTGTGGATGATCCTCATTTCTACCAAATATATATAACGGTCCTCATTTTCGTAGTGTTTGTTACGGATGGTCCTCATTTTTACCAAATGTTTAAAATGGTCCTCATTTTTGTAGTGTTTAATTTAGTCATTTTCTGTGACGTCGTTTAAATCAGTAATGGAGGACTGTACAAGTTCCACTATTTGTATTACATTGTATTGGGGTATATTACGTGTACTGTACATGTGGGTTATTAACGTGACGATTTGTTCGTTTGATTTTAATTTTCCAGTTAATCATCATCGACGAGGTAAGTGTTTTGCTTTTGGGTTTAGGGTTTTCGGAGTTGTGATAAATTTTGCACATTTGAATCAGTTAGGGTTAGGGTTTTCATAATTCTGTTTTAGGATTTGTTTGTAGTTGGAATGTTGTGATATTCTCTCCATAGTTACAAATCAGGGTTAATCTCCCATTTCTCGTTGAACCACCAACATTGCACGAATTGCTACAACATTGTTGCCTACAACGATTACAATCAGAGTTAAAGGAAGAATATTGGATTGTGACATGGGATTGCAGGAAGAAGAAGATTGCAACAACACAAACCAATTGCCCAACAATTCATTTTCAAAACCATAGCTCACTTATTTATCTCCAAATATCTAATTACTACACTTGTATAATACACTCCAGGTACAAGGTAATACAAATAATGCCACCTGTTATTGATTTAAACGACGTCACAGAAAAGGACTAAATTAAACACGAATTGCGAAATGAGAACCATTTTAAATATTTGGTAAAAATGAGGACCATCCACAACAAATACTACGAAAATGAGGATCATTTTAAACATTTGATAAAAATGAGGACCATCCACGACAAAGACTACGAAAATGAAGAAAAAAAGGTATTTAAGCCTATAAATTAACATATCATGAAACAATTAAAATTAAAGTGAGAATTTAATTGAGCTGATAAATAAAAATACATGGAATTTATCTCTGAAAATTAAATAAAAAAAATACAAATATGTAAGTCAACTAAAACTATACATTACCTTGTCAAAAATATACCTAATTTCTTATGGGTTAGCCGAAAAAAAATACTAATATTTTTTTTTTCTAGAAATAAAATAAACACTTAACATTTTGTGTGAAAATTAAATATTCTTATTTAGTGATAGACAGATTGAACTAAAGTGAATGGTGGAACCCCTACTATACTTTTCATTCCACCTAAATTTTTTTGTGTAAATACTTGTTAATTATAAATATATTTCACTTTATTCTGAACTTTGATATTTATTTTTAAGGCATGCATGCTTTAAGATCAATTGTTATATTATTTTCATACACCGCATCACGCAGCTATCCATATAGTACTTTTGTTATCAACAAGTTTAAATTAAAATTAGAATAAAATAAACATAAAAATGAAGAATTAAAACTAAAAACAGCTATCAACCGAATGCAAATGAAAATAAATAAAATAAACATACACAGGAAGAATAAGTATTTCAAGGTGAAAAATTAAGAGCGTAATCTTAAACACGAAATTTCATCTGATATCGAAACTATATTTCCTAAGTGATTAACAGAATAATTAAATCACTCAACATCTCAAAATTACGTGATTTTTTTTCTTAAAATTCATCTTCGTTACTATCAACAATTATTATAGAAAGATTTTGCTATTTGTAACAAACTTTGAGAAACGACAAATACTACACGCTAGGTTTAAAAACTGTAAACAGCTTATTATACTACTAAAGAAAATATCTTGAATAAACCATTAAAATTAAATGTCAACACAAAAATCCAGGATGAAAACGAAATTGAGCAAAAATAAAGATACTCCACTCCAAAAGTATCCCAAAATTGTGATCTATATGCAAGTTAAAACACCTCCTATTAATGCAGCAATTAGACTGCGCCGATGATGAAGTTTCACTCATCATCATCATCATCTTCATCGACATCAGCGGCGGAGTTGAGAGCCTGCAAGCGTGCAACCAACTTGGCCTTTCTCTCTTCATAAGTAAGCTTCTTCAGGTTGTACCTACGCAAAGATGGAAATACTTTCAGAAACATTCTCCAAACCAGACATTACAAATGTCAAAGCAAATAATGTGCACAAACTAGATTAAAAACATATGTTTAATCTTGAAACTTATGCAAATCCGAAAAATTGATAGAAAATACATAGTTCATTATTTGTAGAATATATAAGCATTCTCAAAAATTATCATAGTGATTTAATTTACCTCTTGTGCTCCTTTGGTGGCTCTTTCTCAGATTTCTTGAAAGTAGGATCTGCACGGATGGCAGCATGAACCTTCTTGTAGAGCTCCTCTAGACCATCAGCCTCTATTCCACGCTTGATATACTCACTGAAGTGTGTCTGATATTTTTCTGGCTCATCTTCCATTAGGCTCTGCAAAAAAAGATAAAATGGTTTGCCTAGCTTATCCTTTGAAAATTCACAATAATGCTCGAAAACATTACACCAGCACGATGCTAAATAAAATATGCCATACCTTCATATAAGAAGCAACATGTCCACCAAAGACATATTTGCGGTGAACATCAGCATCAAGCTCCTTCTTATCCTTATCAAATCCAGCAAATCTTTTGTCACTGTGAGGAATATCCAAACCACCATCCAAAGCTCCCTGAAAAAGATTAAGATTATTCAATTTATCAACTAATAAAACATAAATCACACCAAGTAGCATATTGCGCATAGACTACCTTTAGGGCACCAAAAACACGATTTCCTGTGGTAGTCCTGATTAGACCAACATCTAGGAGAGCCCGGAATGGTCTCCTGGTATCAGCAGGTTCAACTGAATAATCCTCTCCAGTGGCCTAAAAAGTGAAACAAATCAACTAAATAAGAGGGAAAAACGAATATAAATACAGATCATAGCAAACGCCTATACCTCAACATTTCCTTCGTACTCCTCGTCCATTTCAAGCTTTTTGAGTACTCGACGGGCCAATAAGAGCCCAGTGCAATAAGCTGGTCACAGACCCAAAAGAGTGAGATATAGACACAAAACACTCAAACGATAAGAGGGTTGGGGAGATAAACTCTCGAAGAAAATACCTGCAGCATAATTTGTAAGGCCTACTTCAAGACCATAGCGTGGCAGCTCATGTGCATATGCTGAAGCAAGAACAATATCGCCAGCAATGCTAGCAGATGTTATTTGGGCGATGACGTCCTTGTTGGTCTAATAACAAGGTCAAGGTTTGTACACATACACATAACAAAACATATACCGGTAAAATAATTCACTTATTCACATGATATGCCCAATTATGTCTCAACATAAAAATAGGACGATTAATAAATTCTAAACACGTAAAACCATCTCGTCATAACATAAAATAAAATTAAAGTAGGATACAAATCGAACCACAAAGCGATATTTTGGAGTGTTGTACTTGTTCTTATCCTGGTTGATCAACCGAATCCTGGCTCGGTAATCGGTTTTCCCCTCTGCGATAATTAAAATTACAATTATAAAAAAATGTATGCAAGAAACAATATAAACATTAAACACGGAGAAACAAAACAAACAACACACCTCTTCTTCTCTTAAACTTCACTTGATATCTCTTGAAGTAGGCCCTTGATTTCTGAGCCTTAACAAACGCCTTTCGTATACACACAAATGTCGATACAAATTATGTCAGAAAGGAAACATCGGGTAATTCACGTACTTAGCAAATCTTTGTTTGAAAGAGATCCATTATATGTTACCAAACACATAAAAACTCGGAACAAAATAAGAAAACAATGGAACAAGATGCAAAACCCCATCATAATTGAAAACTTAAGAGGAGACGACCATTGAATTTGACACTTTGTTAGCAAGATGCGGTTAGCGGAACTCAGTTCCACGACCTACTTCTTTGATGCCGAGACTAGATTCGAAACAAGAGATTGCTCTTCTTATTCAGGGAAATATAACTGTAATTACCCAAAACCCTTACTATAATAAAGAACACAAACTCTAAAACATGTATAACTGATGTTCAAGTTCTGCACGAATACAGGACATCTGAGGAGATGAAAGAAGAAGAATCCAATACGCACCATTGTTGTGAAGCTCGGTCTCTTCGCTCCACTGATGGAAGAGTGAGAAAATTAGGGTTTGTCAATGTTTTGCTTATAAGACGTTGAGTTTTGGGTAGACTGGTTTGTTGTGGGCTTAGGGTTTTGTAGGCCCAAATAAGTTTATTCTTTTGGACTAACCTGCTGTTTGAAATCATGCACCATAATTTCTACATATACCCTAGAAATATCGCATGTGGCTTTTAACTTAATCGTTTCAAAAACAACATAGGAGGAATTACTTTTTGAACAATTAAGGAGCCTGTAATTGCTTTCTAGAGTCTAATATAAAAAGGTTTAATAATATTTTACAATTAAATTTAAAATTAACATTAATATTCAATATAGTAATTTGTAATATACGATTACCCACAGTGAAATATTTAAATAAATTTTACTCATTTTATATTAATACTAATTAGTTTAACAATTATTGTTGTGTTTGGATTGGAGTGTGAATTTAGAGGAGTGGATTTACATTGATTTGAGTTTATCTGCATGTAAATATGGGATTGTTTGAATTAAATGAAATATGGTATAATTTAAGTGGATATGAGTGAGAAGTTTATCAAAATTTATGTATGACCTGATTGATAAAATTTAATAAATTATAATTTTTAATAGAATAAATTATATGGTTACCATTTTACTCTTCAATGTAAATAAAAGAAATGATATTCAAATAAAATTAAAAATGTTATTTAAAATTACAAAAATATAGTTTATTCATATTATAATTAATAACTTAAAATAATTATTATTATTCTTAATTATAACTTGAAATAATTTATAATATAAACGGTTTAATTTTAACTCCACATTTATTTAAATATATTTTATTTTATAGAATTAATTTATTTACAAAATATATTTATAAAAATAATAATAATAATATTACTATTATTATATAATAATTATTATTATAATAATAATTAAAAATTAAAATTATATATAATAATAATAATAATAATAATAATAATATACAGTGTTATTAATATCCATATTGTGACATCCCATTTAAATAGAATAATTATACTAAGTTACAACATCACATAATTATAATAATAAAGAGCAATCAGATGAACAGTATGCATGGGGATTCACTATTACAGTCATCTCAGAAAGTATGTAAAAGATACCAAGGCACACCAAGGATGTCATACAAAACGTGTTAGACAAGAGTTTTACATTTTGCAAAAGAGTGTTCCTGGAACAAGGAATTACAAAAAGGCACTAGGGCCATGAAACTGGTCCTAAGAGCCACCGCTAAGAGGATAAGCTAAATTGCATCGCTGCTACCGTCAGATCCACCTTGAACATTTCTCCCCTCTGCTCCCACCAAAAGGTGATCATCGCAACAAGAAAATAAAGCAAGAACAAACAAAAATAAAAGGGTAAGCTAGTGAAAATACTCTTAACATAGTATAGCAGGCAAGTACTCAAGACAGTTCCAAACAAGCAACACAGCAGACACAAAATCATGTTATAGCAAACAAGCAGGACATTATGACTCAATTATCCGGATACATATAACAAGATCGGATTTACTGGACGCTTGCACTTATGGTGGCCTCTACTGCTTTGCAGAGCCATTGCCAATGGGTTTCACCCTATCACACACAAGGTTAGCCTTCAAGCATCTAAGGTCATTTTCCTGCCAAAGACTAGGGCCTCCTGCTACTTTCACAACTTGGATCAGTTTGCTCTACATGAGACTCACTGATCCTTTAGAGTTTCGGGATGCGATTCTTACTTGAATCATTATCTTAATTATATACACTACACACCACCATGAGATCTCCCCATGAGACTCATGAAATTACGCCTATCTCACACCAAAATCATGTTTCTCATACCATAACCACCATTGTTATCTCAAACATCCAACTTTCATGCCAAAACACCACTGACCCATAAATTCATGATCAATTTCATACCAAGCATGCTAATTTCAGTTCATGGGAATTAAACAGCCAAGCATATTCACATACTCCTCGTTTAAAAGGGAAATTTTAAACCAATCATGCCACACATCATCCAAATATACAAGGAAATAGGGTTAGAACACTCCTTTGCACTAGCCTCGCTCAAGCTAGGAGCCCTCGCTCAGGCTAGGGAAGTTGCCTCGTTTAAGCTGCAGGCTCTCGCTTAGGCGAGACTGCAACAGTGGCCCCTGAGAGATTTCACGAGCTCTCACTTCAGCGAGACGAGGTGTCGCTCAAAACGTGAATTGGCCGCCTAGGCGAGACGAGCTCGCTTGGATGAGAATATCAGTTCTCCCCCACTGTTCCACGCATGCAACCCAAAAACAATCCAACCAAACATTATATTTTTTATCTCCCACGAGCACAAACATTTCCCAAATCATTTTATGCATAAACAGAAGTGAGAACAAGCACATACAATAAAATGACAAAAAAACTAGCTTCCCTTACCTTGCTTAGGTGCCAAAAATGCAATAGACCCACAACTAAAGAGTATCGCAGCTCCAAGAACTATGGTAGTGAGCTAAAATGGGGAAACCAGCACAAATACAAGGGTATGGAGTTAAACCCTAACCAGACCAACGTACTAAAACGTTGCAAAAGGGAAAAAACAGATCAGGAACCTTAAGGTTTAACTTACTTGGAAGTAGGACAGACGTAGCTAGCCAAAAGGTGGGAGGTTCGTTGTGCCCTAGCAGAGCTCTAGCTGGAGGAAATATCAGGGGAGAGAAATATGATTTTCTGCAAATGAGACAAAGTGCATGGGTTAGGGGCTGGAAAGGGTATTGAGTTCCTATTACTAGGTTGGTCTTTGGCCTACAAAAGGCTAAGCCCAAACGTTTAAAGGCCGAAAGGAAATTGGGGCTTACACATATAATTATTATATATATTTTATTATATAATACTAATTATTATGATAATAATTATAATTATAGTTATTAATATATATATATAGTGAATTAAATTGTTAAAAAAGATGGACAATGAAGTAATATTAATACGATTAGCTGACTTTCCCTGCATATCTCTTTATTTTAGAGAGTGGCAAAATTTGCAACTCACATGCAAATCCACACTCATAAATCAACGCAAACAAGCATATCCAAACATGTTTTCAAGTCACTTTCCATCCGAATAAACAATACTCATGCAGATCCAAAGAGAGCATAAAGTCGTGTGTATCTTCCATTAAAAGTCACCTCAATGTTATTAATTTCTTTAAATGTTGTATTCTTCATCCAACACACCATTTCTTCACTTCCAAAACTCTTTTAAGTTCTCACTTTGCCTCTCTGTTTAAAATTAAATATATATTTTTTTCTCTTCTATTTAAGACACACTAATTAACTGATCCCACCTCCAATTTTTTTCTTACGAATGTCAATATTTGGTTTCTCCTTTTGTTTTACAAATGTCGACATCCAATATTTTTTATTTTTTATAATTTTTATCCGTTACGGATAACCATATCAGGTTACCTTTCTCTTTTTCATTTACGGACGTCGACATTCGATTCTTCATTTTATGGATGTCAACATCCAATATTTTTCTTTTCTCAACCGAATCTCTACATCCGGTATTATGCTTTTAAATTTACTTTGTTTAGAATCTTCTTTCCACATCCTGTATTGCAGGTTTAAGTATCAAATCAATGGTCCAAATGATGCCTTTGGTTCAAGGAGGTACAATTAGTGATGCTATACACATGTAGAACATCTAACCACTATTGATTTGTGAGGGATCAATTTCTCCAACATACCTACTCATAGTCATAATAAACACCGAAATCAGAACAAGTCATCCATGAAAATATATATATCAAACAATTACTGTAATTTGTAACTCCAAGACCATTTCAGGTACCAAAGAGATGATGAAGACAAAATTTTTGAAGTAAATACCGGATATGGAGATCCGGTTCTAATGTACACCCTACTTTCTCTATGTATTTTAATGTAAATACCACAGTATCACTAATTCTCCAAAAATCCCTTATTATATTCTTATTTTGCGGCTTTCATGGTTCACTCCTGCATTGTGTAAACTTCTTAATCCTAACTTCTATTTTATAAGATTATTTCTTGTATGAAAACTATATATCTTCCTTGGCATACGATGGAAAGCGATGATGATGATGATTAGGAATAGGATAGTTTTTAGTATTAGAGACATGTTATCTTTGACAAAATATACGGGGAAAAAGACTTGTAATGCATTTGCATTGCTACATAGAACTTTCAGTGAAATACACCACAAAAGTTGCCATTATGTGGTATTATGTGTTGTGTTAGTTTCACTCTAATGTCTTCCACTTAACTAGGGTTTACTTCCAAGTCTCTGTACCCAACTTTTATTTTTTTACAGAAACTTTGTTAGTTATTATGCTACACATGTCCCGCATAAAAACAAATTATTGAGATAGTTTAAGTAAATACGTAATAGTTGCATGCAATTATTGGGAGAGTGGACATTTTTTATTGCTTGCACAATTTTAAAACTTATTTATTGAGAGAATGAAATGAGATGGAGAAGGTGTTGACTGCGGTGGTGGACTGTGGAGGAAGAAACATTGGTCTAATTAGTTATCGGATATAATACCGAATTTGGAGAGCCGGTTCAAAATAAAGTAAATTTAAAAGCATAATATGGATGTGAAGATCGGTTAGAAAAAGATATTGGATATCATCGTCATAAAATAAGAATCGGACGTCAACATCTGTAAATAAAAAAAATAGATATAAATATTTGCAATGACTAAAATAATTATAGAAAAAGATATTGAATGTCAACATTCATAGCACACAAGAAAAACTAGATGTTAAGAGAAAAAGATTTGGAGGTGAAGTCAATTAGTTAATGTGTCTTAAATAAGAGAGAAAAAATATATATTTAATTTTTAAATTGAGAGATTTAAAAGAATTTTCGAGGTGGAAAAGAAATGTTTGGAGGTGCAGAAAAAATCCCCTATCTTTTGGTTTGATTGAAGCTTTTCTTTTCTATTCATTTGAAATTTATCTTATTTTCCTTTCTGACTCTGTTTTTCATTAATGAAAAAAGTCCTATTTTAATATCTGATTTTTCGTCTTTTCCTTTTTTTTACCTGCGCCTTTGAGGATTTCATTTAATGTTAAAATTACCGCAATTGAAGACCTTCAACAATTCAAAACCAAATCTCTTACTTTTTTTTCGGTAATCTATGTTTCGAATACTTTAACCATTCTTCAATGTTATGTTAAGCGTCTATTTTGGTGAAAATTCAATTCATTTTGGTTTGTCATGTGTGATATGTTCAATGTTCTGTGTTGTTATGGATTTTCAATTTCAATTCTAAATTTGATTTTTTCTAGCTACGAATTTCAAAGCTCTTTTATTCCTTTAAAATGTTTATATATTTTTGAGCGTTATATGGTTCACACGCTTATTGCGTTGTTTGGAGTTTAAGTCTGTGGTTATCGTTTCTCTCTTGAGTCTATCTCTTGGGTCTATTTCTTTGTTTAGTGTATTGTTTTCGGTTTTTATTTGCGTTCATAGCATTTATAACAAATATAAACATGAATAAACAAAAACCAGTTCATTTGTTTAATGAAATCAGCTGAGATAAGGAAAATTAATAATTGACAGGGTATTAACTAGAACAAAACCAATTAAAAAAAAAACACCTCTTTTAGATTTTAGAGACACGTCATATATATGATAAGAAACTCAGCTCTCACACTATTTAATTATGTGTCATGCATGCATGTGTATCCCCGTTAATTGTGGAAAAGAACGCAAGAAATATTTACAAATGATTTTCTTTTTTATCGATGCTCAACGTAATTAGAGATGACAACAACATAATTAGAGATAACAACATGTTGGGTTGGACACGGATATTGCTTACCTGCAACTCGACATGTAAAAAAAATATTATTCACTATCCGTCTATTTTCTTGTAAGATACCCGTTTATAAAATATATGTAGATTGTTTAAAAATTTGCATGAACACTCTCATACTCACAAATATTTAAAAAGATATATGTTTTATAAATTTTATAAATAAAATTATAAAATTATATATATATATATATAAATTTTAATTTTCATAAAATTTAACCTAATAAAATATAATTTTAATTTGTTCGGGTAACAGGTATCCACACCTGACCCATTTATAAGTGGGTATTAAAATACATACTACCCACTACTCACAGATAATAAATATATGCGGGTACTAACTATCTGCAGCGAACTTTATCCGCAGATATTCGCATGTGCGAGTATTTTTGTCATCTCAAAATAAAATGTATTTATTAGCGTTGTCTTTGCTATATGTGTAATTTGATGTATAAAATCAAGGATGGCAAAGCGGACAAGTCTGACTTGTTTTGGCCTGCACCACATTTTGGCCCGCAAAGTGTGAGTTGGGTTGTCCCACCCCACATCCTGCCCCGCCTCGTGAGTTGGTCTCTGAGCTCGCGGGCTGGCTTGTATTTGTGGTGAGAGAAATAACCTTTTTTAGTTATGAGCAAAATAAAAACTTTTTTATTCTTATATAATAATTAATATTCATTTTCTATCGAAATATTTCCAGTTAGTTTACCTAACCAAGTACAAGAAACAATAACAATGAAGATTATAGTTAAAGTACAATAATAACATGTCACCTTACAAGATAGGTACCTAAAAATGCATAAAGAGATATTTCATATTAAAGAACTAAAATCATTATTTTAAATACAAATGATTATACATAAACATAATAATAATAAAAGTAAAAGGAACTTATATAAACAACATGATGAATCATGTGAGAACTAAAAAATGAAAATATTCAATTTTGTAAGCGGGCCAGTGGGCCAGCCCATTCCTCCCCATCTTTAGCCCGCGCGGACTTCGGGCCTATGCAAGGCGGGCTTGTGCAGACCAACGGGTTCAACATCCTAACTCGCTCCGTATTTTTTATGTGGGCCTACAGGACAGTCTGCCTGGCCCGCCCCAAACTGTCATCCCTACATAAAATAGTTTCTTTCTTTCACTTTGTTTCTTAATCGGGTAAAACATTTTTTTAGAATATGGAAACTATAATTTGTTCAGCTGACATAAACTCACCAGAATCTCTTAACAGTTGTCGAGTCCTTTAGATTCGCAGAAATAACTTGTAGTCTAACAATCACCCTTACCATATCTCCATCAACAATAGGTGTTACCTAATAACTGAACTTAAAACACGAGCAATAGTTAATTAAGTAGATGTAGTCCTTTTAATCCAATTATATTACATTTTTTTACGTGTCAAACACGTTTCATGCTAGTATTTGAGTTGTTTATACCGTTTGACACATTCTCACTTCAATATTTGTTGAAAAATGTGTTTTACACGTTATTTGGTTAAAATAGTTATATTTATTTATTTTAAAAATTTAGAGACAAAAATGTATTAAAATTTCACCCAAAAATGAATTTCAATTTCATTTCATAAAAAGATACTTAATCCTTAAAAATATTTCACTAGACAACAACTTCAAAAATAATCAAGAATCGACACCTGACACTAGAGTGTTTTTTCTCAACACTTTTTTTTTATAAGATTCCATCTTAGAACTTATAGCTCACAAGATGGTGGTGATATATAAAAGTTAGAAAACAGAGCGAACAAAGGAATTATCAGAGAACTAAACCAAAGCCTATGTAAACAAAACACAAACATCTTCAAACTATGAAAATCTGAGTTCCAATAGACCAACTCTATTTGTAAAATAAATAGGAAAACCAAGAAAACTCTAATTGCATGTCAATACCAATGTTAACCAATTTATTTGCGCACTTATTTCATTCTCTATATTTGTATAATCAAAATTTGTATCCGTCTAGCACTTTGTAAACAACTCTTTCGTCTGTATTGAATGTTCTAAGTCACAGTGTTTGTAATTCTTAAACGTCTGGTTAACCAAAGTGGAGTTTGTTTCAATTCAAATAGATAACCAACCTTTTCAAGAGCTAATTCAACACTTTTTTTTCAATCTCAACATGGTTTCTTTATTTTGGTAGTGAAAACATGATTCTAACACTTATCAGAACTTAGAATTGTGATGGGCGTAACAAATAATTTGTTTAAAATATGATTTGGTATTGTCTAGTTCTTGGAAATTTAAATTAGGTTTTATAAAAGAAAAATAATATTTTTAATTTTACATTTGAACGAATTTCTGATGAGAGATTCCAAAATGATTTATGTTTGGTTATTATAAATCTAAACACGTATAATTCTTTATAAAGATTAAATATCTGGAGACATTTATACAATGAGAAATCGTGTTTGACACGTTCAGTCCAGTTGATAATTGACGGTCATATTATTACGAATTAAGTCAAAAAGAAAATAATATAATTAGAATTGTAAGATTTTTATCTGTGATAATTAAATTTAATACTTTTTTAGGAAATCTTGGATTTTTTGAAAGACATTTCTTTTCTTTTATTTTTATTTTCACTAACGAATCACTAACAAAACTCAAACTATTATTTTTAGTGGTGATATTGATAATTATTTTATTTTGCCATTTTAGGAGAACAATTATATGTCCCAGAAACGATCAGAAAATTCTTGTTTTTCTTAATTTTCCATGGGAAGAAATCTGTGTCGAATTTATTATGTTAGAAAAAATTGTAGTAATATTACAAGGACGGAAGTTATAAAATTAACAAGAAAGAACAAAATGTATTTAAATTTTCAGGGAGGTGATAAGATCAAAACATTGAAGTGAAATCGAAAAGGTGTCGTAGAATTTTGTGTTCCCCGCCGGCAACAGCACCGCCTTCCGCCCACATGCCATGATGCCATAGCCACTCAACCTAAACTTTAACATTCATTCTTACAAACACGAAACCCCCAATGCTAATAGCTTCGTCTTTAACATATTTCTCGTACAAATTTCCTTAGTTTTGGTCTCTGTTGCCGTTCCTATTACTTTGTCATGATGACCACAATTGCGCTTATTCGCAACCGCGCCATGAAATCCATTCGCAGGATTCTCACCAGTTCTCGGAACTCATCGCCTTTTCTGTCCACACCTGCAAATTATGGTCATGCTCCTTCAATTGCTAGCAATTCGCCGAAACCTCGTTTCAATCAACACCACCCTTTGCAAACGCATCGCATAAAGGGTATTGCACAGGAAATTTTTGGCTTGCCCTCTTCGAATTTCGCCCCTTTATCAATGCCCTTTATTTTAATCACGTCCAACAGGGACGTATCTACCTTCAAGGTTCGAAATTGCTCAACCTCTGTGGAGAACCGTGGCCATGACAACAATTTTGAGAGGATTTACGTACAGGGTGGCATGAATAACGTGAAACCGTTGGTGGTGGAAAGTTCTCATGAGGATGTTACAGATGAGAGAAATTTAAGTGGTGAAGTGAATGTGAGTGTGGGGAAGAGTAAATGGGAGGAGTCAGAGGTGGAAAAGGAAGCATGGAAGTTGTTGCAGGGAGCCGTTGTGACTTATTGTGGCAACCCTGTGGGGACTGTGGCTGCAAATGATCCTGGGGACAAGCTACCCTTGAATTATGATCAGGTCTTTCTTAGGGATTTTATCCCGTCAGCACTTGCTTTCTTGCTTAGAGGAGAAAGTGAGATTGTCAAGAACTTTCTTCTTCACACTTTGCAGTTGCAGGTAATCTACCCTTTTAAACTCAGACACCTAATGATTCAATCACGTCCTTCATCACTTGAATACCTTCTTTGTTGGAAGAATAAGAACTGTGGACGTCACAAAATTGTTATAAGTCTGGATTTTATTTAACAAGTTTCATGATTTAGTAGTTTTTAATAAATTCTGATAATAGTGGAAAATGTTAGAAAAAGTGAGTTGCTAAAAAACTTTTGTTTGGGTTTCTGACACACATAGTACTAAAACAACCTTAGTAAGGGCAGATACACACTGTATTCTATGATTACTCAAAATATTATGTAAGTTTCTATTTATGCTTATGGAAATAGGCCTGTCTTTCTTTTTCAATGAGATGATTAAGAAGATGATAAAATGTCCTAAATGGATTAGATCCTCTTTTTACTTTTTTATTTATTTTAGATAGATGGATTAGATTCAATTTGTATTTGGTAAGAATATATTTAAATTGTTATATTTTTGCTAATCTTGTATATAGATAATTTTAAATATATAAGTCTTCATTGTCAATTTAGATAATTTGTAATGATTTTCAACACACACACACACACACATATATATATATTGCTAGCACTCCTTTTTGGATAAATATATTTTACAGTACAGTGTTTTGTCTGTACTTGATTGATCCTGAAAGAAAGTGGTTTTTGTGTAGCAAGATTCATTTAGTTTTAAAATTTTTGTTGAGAACTGATTGTTAATATTATACATTTTTGTTATAGAGTTGGGAGAAAACTGTGGACTGCTACAGTCCAGGGCAGGGCTTGATGCCTGCAAGTTTCAAAGTTAGAACTGTAGCTCTGGACGAAGATAAACGTGAAGAAGTTTTAGATCCTGATTTTGGGGAATCAGCTATTGGTCGCGTTGCACCTGTAGATTCAGGTTAGCAGTTGATTATTTAGCTGTTTCTTAAATACTTCACATAGAGTAACATGTTGAAAATTGCTAGAGTTGTGCATACACAATGAGAATTCTGAAAATTATTATTTGAGTAGTATAGTGAAGAACTTTCATTTATTATTTCTGTTTTTGTTTTCTCAATAGGATTGTGGTGGATCATACTCTTGCGGGCTTACGGGAAGCTCACAGGAGATTGCAGCTTGCAAGAAAGGGCCGATGTTCAAACAGGCTTAAAAATGATCCTTAACTTGTGTTTAACAGATGGTTTCGATATGTTTCCTTCTCTGCTAGTCACTGATGGTTCTTGCATGATAGACAGGAGGATGGGGATTCATGGACACCCTCTTGAGATCCAAGTGAGCTTAACTATGCTATGCTTTTTCATTCTTCTGCTGTTCTTTGTCTCTGTTCTGTTTAAAATTGAACAATGCTCTGTATTACACAGTCGAAATGGCCCAAGTTTTTGCATCTATCATTATATGCTCCCATTCCATTGATGTATGTTATTTTAGTGCATATGCTTCAGCTGAAATTAATCTGTCTGCTAAATAACGATAAAACTCTGAATTCAGGCAACGTGGTTTCTGCAATGTACTTCTACTTTTATACATATTATCCTTCCATTTAGTTGTGGCAGTTTTGCTTTTCAGGCATTAACGTGGTTTCTGCAGTGTACTTCTATTTTTTTACATATTATCCTTCCATTTAGCTGTGGCAGTTTTGCTTTTCAGGCATTATTTTACTCAGCTCTTCGCTGCTCACGTGAGATGCTTGTTGTAATTGAGGGAACTGATCATCTTATTAGAGCTATTAACAACCGACTCAGCGCTCTGTCATTCCACATTAGAGAATATTATTGGGTGGACATGAAAAAGATGAATGAAATATACAGGTATAAAACAGAAGAGTACTCCATGGATGCCATCAATAAATTCAACATCTATCCAGAGCAAATTCCACTGTGGTTAATGGATTGGATTCCAGAAGAAGGTGGATATCTGATTGGGAATTTGCAGCCAGCTCACATGGACTTCAGGTTTTTCACGCTTGGAAATCTTTGGTCCATTGTATCGTCATTGGGCACCCCAAGACAGAACCAGGCTACTTTAAATCTGATAGAAGCAAAATGGGATGATCTTGTGGGTCATATGCCTCTTAAGATATGTTATCCTGCCTTGGATAACGAAGAGTGGCGCATAACTACTGGCTCAGACCCAAAGAATACGTGAGTTCTTATTTTCCGTTTTTGTTGTTAGCATACTAGAGAATTTTGATTCTTTTTATTATGAAGTACATTTGTTGAATTCCTTTTTTATTATTTGTTAGTCTTTGTAGTCAGAATTGCTTCTACTGTGTGCATCTTAACTGAAACATCATGCTTAACTTTTGCAGCCCTTGGTCATATCACAACGGTGGATCTTGGCCAACCCTTCTGTGGCAGGTAAATTTTTCCTGATGGCAATGGGTGCATTTTAAGGAAAGCTAAGATGTGTTGTTGGCTATTCTCTTTGTCCTGTGTCTTACCACCTAAACCTTTGAACTCAATGGGGAATAATAAGTGTGGGAGGAGTACTTACGAGGTCCCCAATAGAAACTCATTTTACTACAATGTAGAAAAGTGGAAATTAAAACCATAAACTGCAGAACCTGAAGTAAGAGAAAAATATCCAGAGAGGTTATTTTCTGGGTTTTTTAATTGAGAGCAAAAGATTTATAAATTAAACAAAATTATTTTCCAGTTTTGTTGCTGGGACCTTGCATGTCAACTGTCAAGTCATGAACTGTTGCTTTAATTTCTGATATATTCCTTTGTACCTCATCTCATTCAGTTCACGCTGGCATGCATCAAAATGGGGAGAACTGAACTTGCCCAGAAAGCAGTTGCTTTGGCTGAGAAAAGACTGCCAGTTGATTCTTGGCCTGAGTACTATGATACACGCACTGGAAAATTTATTGGAAAACAAGCCCGGATGTATCAAACATGGACCATAGCTGGTTTCCTTACATCCAAGATGCTTTTGAAAGATCCGGAGACGGCATCCAGGTTATTCTGGGAGGAGGATTATGAGCTTCTAGACGTATGTGTTTGTGGACTTAGCAAGAATGGCAGGAAAAGGTGTTCCCGTGGTGCTGCCAGGTCTCAGATTCTTGTATGATGAATACCTAGTGTAGTGTGAAATTCATAGAGTTCAGGGGATCATTGGTATATGCTTATAGTAAAAGTTACATAGGAAGGTTAACATATTCTGCCTTGCTATAATTATGGTTAAGAAGGCGTTCCTTTATACTAGGATGACAATTCTTACTTTTTCTTAACAATGAGGACATAGAAGGTTAAAAGTACGTCCTCTTGTTTGTATATGAACTAATATTCACATTGATTTATCTCACTATACGCTCGCTCCTTTGCAGCATTTTGTAAAAGAGTTTCTTTATCTCCCTATACAATTGTTTTACCTTGTTCTGGTGCGTGTTTGACTTCACTTTCTCATCACTGGTCCTAAGATTAAAGGAAATTACTAATCATATAGTCAAGGTTGCCGCATAGGATGTTTGCAGAGAACAGTGACTTGACTGTAACACTAGTAAGATTAAGGATTCACAGTTTAGTTTAAAAGGACACATTACAAGGTAAATTATAATTATAACCTTTGACTAAAACATAATAGATATTGTGAAAGAAATATTGAGTTGAGAAACTTACCAAGTGATAATTTGAGTAGTTATTTTAAGTATTTTGTTGTTAAGAATTTTTTACTGGATCTAGAAATGCAATATCCTAAGAACTAGAGGAACAATGAGAACTGTTGAGAAGTAAACTTTAAGTTTAATTCAACTCTACAAAATTAGTTTGTAGGTGAGGTGTTATATATTATGAAATTGTCTTATTTGTAATTGATGTAGGGCTTCCAACAAGAATCACGTATAGAAACAGTTCTGAAAGCCATATTGAATTGAGAAGAAGAATAGTAAGAGAAAAGTCAACTGCATGTCTTCACATAAGGTCAGAGTTGCCTTACATAGCAAAACTGATCAACTAACTTCTACCAGAGTTAACTCCTCACTATTGACATACTGCAGCCTAGTCCTAGCCGACTAATTGCTATACAAATATCCTAACATAGCCCTTCCCTTGAAAGAATCCTTGATCTCAAGGATAGAAGGTTGGGAATTCTTTTTTAAATTGTAGTAGTATTTCCAAGTTGCATCTTCTAGAAGCTGGTGTTTCCATTTCACAAGGCCTTTAGTAACATGCATGCCTCTTCTTCTAACTATCATACAGTCAAGGATAGATTCAAGCTCCTTTTCCGCAAAAATATCTTCTTGCTGATAAGGAAGATAAGAGGCAGTAGCCAAGTTGCCCAAATGTATGGACAATATCCTTGTCCATACATTATTTCGTAAGGAGTAGATTTAGTAGCAGTTTGATAGGAAGTGTTGTACCGGCATTCAGCCAATGGCAGCCACTTGTGAGGGACATTATTACACATACATCTCATATAAGTTTCCAAGCATCTATGAAATATTTACTACTTCCATTTGACCATCCACCTGTAGTAGATGGTAGCTTGATGACAACTGAACCTAAACCCCGTTCAAGGTCATGAAATTTTAACAGAACTAACTGATAAAAATGGCATCTTCGTCACTGGGGATGGCGCTTGGGAATCCACACAATTTAAACACATTATCCTTATAAGACTGACCACATCACTGTCTATATAAGGATGGGAGAAATCCATAAAATATGCAGCTTTGCTCAATCTTTAAACCACTACAAATATCACTTTCTTACCGAATGAACTAGGCAAGCCCTCAATGAAATCCATAGTGACATGCTTCCAAATTTGTTAGGAACGGGAAGAGGTTGAAGTAAACCAGGAGTCGCTACGGTGTCATATTTGCATTGTTGGCAAATTGTACACTGCTGGATGAACTTCTTGACATCACTGAATAGCCCTTTCCAATATACCACATCTTAAACGCATTTCATTGTACCATTGATCCCTGAATGTCCTTCCCCAGCAAAAGTGTGCAACCACTTTAAATTTCAAGCCAACGCATCGAAGATCGAGCTGAGTCGGCCTTAGCTGAACGTTGAAATCATCAACTTTGGTTGAAGGTGAGGCAAATCAACCCGGGCTAAAGGTCGGGCCTAGTCAGTTCATGTTGAATCTTTGGGGTCGACTCGGATCAAAAGTTGAGATGAGTTGTATTGGATCAAAGATTAAGCAAACTCAACTTGGGTTCAAGGATAGAGTTCAATTTGCCTTAAAATGAAAATTAAATTGCTTTATTCAAACGAGAAATTTGAAATATATGATATTTCAATTACTCCATTCAAACAAACTATTTGAGAAATGAAGAGAATTCAATTATATATAATTCAAATATTATGTATTTCAATTTCTTGGATTTGTTAAAATCCCTTATCCAAACACAAGGCTAGGGTCCAACTAAATCCATTTTTCTTTAACATATTAGTTAAGGGTTTTGCTACTACTCCATACCCTTTCACAAACGTTCTATAATATCCCTTTCAATTGTTTGATCCAAGAAGGCCAATCTTGGATAAGATTGAAGATCCAGGAAGGTCATTTAGCAAATCATCTACCAAGGGTATAGGAAACTTATTCTTCACACTGTTCTTATTCAATTCCCTGTAATCAATACACAATCTCCATGGTCCATCTTTTTTACCCACCATAACCACTGAACCAGTAAAAAGACTGGTACTATTTTGAATTAATAGAGTTGTAGAACTGAAATGTCCTCACCTTCCGCTAAGGTTTTATTGAATTGTTGAGCCTTGGTGAACTTGACACTATTATTTGATTCTGAATTCCATGGTTAACTGATCAAAGTTCCAAATTATGACCCAATGGAATTAGCCACTCTGTCCCTTACACCAAATCAAAACAACCAGGTGGGATTAAAAACATGTTTGAGGTTCCTCGATTTGGCATCCCACTTTCTGAGCCATGTCAACATCCAGAAAATTGTGTGTGGATCCACTATCAATCAAGATGTTTAGAGGCTTCTTTTGCTTGTATCATGTGATTCACATGATTCTGACATTTGCCACACCAGTCAACGCATTCATTGATATTTGATGAGAATTTTGATCAGAGTCATTAAAAGAACTACCAACAGGGTCTACGATTAACATAAGTCCTCCTCCTCCTGAACCTCCAAAACATGCACCTAAATCTTTTTATATGTAAAACTATGCTCTTGCGAATATGGTTCATGACATAAATAACAATTTTTTTGCTCTTCTTTCACTTATATAAGCGGGGTCAAACTCCTGCTATTTCTGACCTTAGGTGCAGTCATAGTAAGATTAACCGAGGCGACAAGTTTGGATCTAAGATTTTTTTTCTGATGCTTTAGGTAGCACAGAAGAATGAATAGAAGGGGAATTGGCTGCTTCATACATTCTTGCCAAGGTAAAGGTTCGTCTCACTGTAGTAGGCTGAAATATCCTAACCAACATGTGGATTTCTATCTTGAAACCCCCTAAAAAGTAACCCAACATATACTCATCACTAAGATTCAGTTTCATCACGATTGAATCAAAGTCCTCGTGATACTCAGACACAAATTTCTTCTGCCACAAACAACCTCATCAACTCAGCTATAGGGTCATCAGAAACTTCTCCAAACTGCTCTATGAATAATCTTGTATATTTGGTCCAAGAAATCATTGGAAAATATTGTGCTGACCTGACCAAGCCGTATGTCATTACAAAGTGTGTCCCCCATATACACAATTGCAAGTTTGATTTGAACATCGTTAGGCATATTTTCAATTAAGAAGTAGTTTTCACATTGAAATATCCATCGATGGATAACTTCTCCTTAAAAACAACGGAAATCGATTCTTGCCAATCTTGTTCCGCAACAATATGAAGAATGATGGTTCTCACCTCTAGAATTAACTCCAGTGGAATTGCCACAAACATCATCAAAATTTTGGTTGACCAATTCTTGAATTTGATCTTTAAAAGAATCACCCAAGGCTTTTTGCATTGACCCCACAAGCTCCATTAGGTGCATTTCTAATCTTGTACACACGTGTTCTTCCAAATCTTTAATTGCCTGCATTTCGACTACCCTATGCCATAGCTGATACTGTGAATGGACCAATTGTTAAGAATTTTTTTCTAGTTCTCTAGTAATGCAAGGTCCGAAGAACTTGAGGAACAATAGGGAATCACATAAAGAAACAGTTTCGAAAGCTATATTGAATTGAGATGAATACAAGAATATGAGAAAAGTCAATTACAGGTTTTCATATAAGGTAAGAGTTGCCTTATATAGCAAAACTGACAAACTAACTGCTCACATGGTTAACCCTTCTCTATTGACTAATTGCAGCCTAGTCCTAATTGACTAATGACTATACAAATCTCCTAACATATTTATATTTGTGTTTCAAACTTCAGGCCAAGTTCATAAAAGGCCAATTATGCTAGTGGCCAAAACAGTTCTCAATATATGAGCCTATTCAGGACATGTGATTGTGAAATTTCAACAGCTATATCCATCCCAAACATGTATCATGGTATCATCGTGACAACACAAATAAAAGGGTTGGTTGCATGGGCATTTGTTGGAAGATGATGTTTACTGAGAAGTTACGGTCTTCATTTGATTTTTCATTCAACCCATCCCATTGGTGATAAAAAGCTGTTTCACTGCATCCAATTGAATGAACTGTTTCCCACTAAGGATTTGACCATTTAGCCAACTGATATCTTTAATATTCCTCTTGATAAGAGCTCAATCAAAGAGGCACGCATTTTGTTCGAAGAAATGGCCCTTGAAAATGTGGTCACCTAAATGCCATCATCACTGCTCGAAACCACTATAAGCATCCATGGAGTGTCTTTCTTCAAATGCTCAGAGATGGGACATATCCCAATAAATTCACCATATCTGCTATTTTGAAGTCCTTCAAGGGTTTGAAAGCTCTTTATGTGGCCAATTAGCTCATGCTTTGGCCATCAAGATTGGTGTTCAAGGATGATCCATATATGTTGACAATGCACTCCTGGACATGTGTGTCATGCGATACCATGGACCACACAAAAATGGTTTTGAAGATATCACAACCAAAACTTATGTCTGCTGAACTACTCTGACCACTTGATACACTCAGAGGAGACTTCTGCGATTGTCCTAGAATTTTCTGTCAAATGTTTCTGGTAAGCCTTTGCTTAATCTCTTGTTTCAAAGTCATTTCTATTTTTACTTAATCTCTTGTCTTGTTTCAAAATTTCTACTTTTACTTAATTATTTTGTTTACTGGTGTTCTAAATAATCACAACACAATCTCTTGTGACAAACAGGAGGAAGGATCACCAAGTCCCTTTAGCTTCTCAATTGCTGCAGGAGCTTGTGTCTCTATTGGTTTGGGTTATTAGGGCAAGCAGGTACATGCTGCAGTGGTTAAGCATGGAGTTGAGTCCAATCTTCCTATTATGTTTTCAGAGGAAAAAAAATTATTAGCTGAAATGACTCAAAGACATCGTGACATGGAATACTTTGATAGCTGGAAGAAGGTTTTCACGGAAATATCTGTCCTAAGTTATATGTATGCCAAGAGTGGAAATACAGCTGATTCACATGAAATATTTAGCAAAATGCTATGCACAAAATTGGTCTCTTGGACTTCAATGGTGAATGGACACTGGAGTCATGGATATGGTGGAAAGGGGGTTGAACTTTTCCATTGTATGATTAGGTATTAAACCAGATAGTATGTAGTTTATGACAATTGTTTGTAGCCATGCTGACCTCGTGGGTGAAGAAGGACTGACACATTTTAGATGAATGACGAACTGTTATCAACCAACTGAGAATATGCAATTTGAGTCACATGAGTCTATCTGGAGAGCCCTTCTGGGAGGCTTTTAAATTGCATAATCAACCCAGTGTAGCCAAATTAGCAGGTTATAGGGATTTGGGATCAAGCCAATTAGGACAGGAACTTATGCCTTGATATCAAATATTTATGCAGTTGAAGTCAACTAGATTGGTTTTTCTGGCTTGAAAAACAGAGAAGTATTAAAAATAGAAGTGACTTGAGAAGGAATTGGATTAATGTGAGACCAGGTCTGCAGTTTTGTTGTTGGATTGTTGCAAAACTTTTGTAAAAGTGGTAAAAACAATCAAATTTTATGTGATTAGAAAAACATTTCATCCCTAACAAGTTAACCTATTTAAATAACTATAAATAATATTTCTTTTGTTATTATTGTTATATTAAATTTTGTTATAAAGCATTAGAATCATATAATTTATTTATCTTTGTTGATCAGTCTTGTGTATACTTTTAATAGTTGATTATGCACAAATTTTCTTTTATATTCATTACTTTTTAAATAAATATAAAATATAATGGTGCATAAATACATCTTCAAATAGGACCAACGAAAAAGATATTATAAGTCATTTAATATTTTATTTAAAGTATAAAAAAATAATTTCTTTAGTAAAAAGTTTAAACTGCTGTTAGAAGAAAGATAAGAGAGCATTAGATATGTTCTTGGTAAAAAGTTGGAACTCAGAATTAGTAAAATAATTCTATATTTTTGTTTAAATTTTAAATAAATAATATATTAGGTTATATTATATATATTATTTTTTGTATGAAATTGAGTTGTACTATAAGGTATGGTATGTCCATGCTACTTTCTCGAATATGTTTCTCCCCGTGGTTTTAGATGATCTATATTCCTTACTCCTTGGTAATCGGCTGGACATGTGTAACTATATAAATACTTTGATGTTCAAATTAGTTACAGTCAGTCAGATATATGATAATTTAGGTAATAATATATATCCTTTACTTGGAGATTGGATCATTTTTATATATCTAAATTTTATTAATTATTTTAAAATCACTTTAGGAAAGTTTAGATCTTATTATAAATGTTTTATATACGTGTTGAAAGGAATTCGATTATGTCCTATGTAGTATACTTACAAAAATTACATAAAAAAATTGTAATAAAGAAGTTATTTTAATATGTAATATTTTTTTTCATTTTACTTGTTTTAACTATTAAAACATAATTTGTTTACTTAAATATTATTATTCTACATATGTCCTTAACAATTCCAACAAAACTACAACTTTTAACCAAGTTTATTTTAACAAAATTTTAGAATTGGGTTGAACAATCTTGCACATTATATCTTTTTTCCCTAAATTTTTTATTTTCACAAAAATTATTTCTTAAATATACTTTCAAATATTTTCATGTAATGAAATCTTTACAAATATAAAGATTATATGTGGGTGATGAGACCACAAAATATCATTTAAGACTCAAGTATCACCTTCATTGAATATTGAAATGAACTGTGCTTGTGCTTCAGCTCTGTATCAATTCCATTTTTTTTTATCAACTTCAAAGCAATGTCCAACTTGCATTACTAGTTAACTGTTCCTTCCCAATGCTGCTTAATATTTTTGTTTCCTAAATTGTGGAATTATTTCTATGGTTTCATCAAACAATTTGTAGGAAGTCCTTTTTTCTGTACATATTTTGTACATTTTTATCCTTATTATAAAATTCTCTTTATAACAAAAAGATAATAATTTGCATTCCAATAATTAGATCTACCCTGCTGAAGGGTGTGAAGCGTGCCCAAGAAGAGACTACTCTCCTCACATTCCCGCCAACTGACACATATAAAACACGTTCTCTCTAATTCCGTTCCGTTTAAATTTCCGCAACCGATACGAACCCTAACTCCGGGAGTGCAATGGTTCCGAAGCCTAAAACCAAAACCAAAGGTGCCTCCGCCTCCGCCGTCTTCTTCAAACCGGGCACTGTGGTGGAAGTAAGCTCAGAGGATGAAGGCTTCCGTGGTTCTTGGTTTTCCGGCACCGTCATCCGGCATCTTCCTTCTGACAGGTTCCTAATAGAGTACCACAACCTGATGGCAGACGATAAAAGCTCAAAACGTTTGAGGGAAATCTTGGATATACGTCAACTGCGGCCCATTCTCCCACCGGAGATAGGCGAAGTATTCAAATTTGGGGATGAGGTTGACGCATACTACAACGACGGTTGGTGGGAGGGTTTTATAACTGAGGAATTAGAGAATGACAGATTTGCAGTGTATTTCAGGGCGTCCAAGGAGCAATTGGTGTTTTCCAAAGAACAACTCAGAATCCATCGAGAATGGTTCGATCACAAATGGGTCCCGCCATTCCAACAGGCACATTCATCTCTCAATTTTATTTATATCTCGTAATTTGATTATAGTTTAATGTTATGACGACAGTGTTGTTAATCACAGGAAAAGGATGAATCCAAAGAAGCTGCAAAGCCCGATGAATCCAATGAAGCTGCAAAGCCCGATGAATCCAATGAAGCTGCAAAGCCTGATGAATTTGGCCAAGGGGCTACAGTCGAGGTTAGCAATGATGAAGATGGGTTCAGTGGAGCTTGGTTTGAAGCCACTATAGTTGAGGCAAAGGGAAATGACAAGTTCGTTGTTGAGTACCAGACTCTGTTAGCTGATGATGATTCTAATCTTTTGAGAGAGGAGATTGATGCCTTGCACATAAGGCCTCCTCCACCCAATACTAATCTTGATGGTCAATTTAGTCTTCTTGATGAAGTCGATGCCCTGTACAATGACGGTTGGTGGGTGGGTGTGATTTCTAAAGTTCTTGCGGACTCCAAGTATGTGGTTTACTTCAGGTCTTCTAATGAGGAACTAGAGTTTCATCACTCCCAATTGCGGCTGCATCAGGACTGGATTCATGGCAAATGGATTATGCCTTGTAAGGTATGGTATTCACTGAAACTCTGTGATCAAGCATGCATGTTGTGACTTTTATAAGAATTCCACTGAAAGCTGATAGTAAAAAGTAGGTTGAGATTGATTTCAGTCGTCTAGTAAATCTTTATGTTAGATTTTATTCGTGCTGGAGGCTCCAGGAGACATCGGCACCAGAAAATGTATATTCTCATGTTAAATTCACATGTGAAAATTCAGCATATGAAAGTTCATTCTCATCATTTGACAGCTTCTCTGGAAAATGTGCATTTAATCATGTTAGGATGATTACCAACAAAAATACCTTAGTGCCTAGGTTTAGTAGGTCCGAATAAGATTTTAAATAGCGCCACCGTAGGGTTGTAGTAGGACTATTTTTGGGATTTCAATTTCTAAACTTGAAATCTATAACTGCAATAGTGAAAATGATAGAGACTTGAAATTTGAAGATGATGATTGATTATTCCCATTTGAAAACTTGTACTTTAATTTTATTGATATATTGACTTGTAAGCTTTTTTGGAACCTTCTGGCTCTAGGGCAGCGTAGTTTTTATTATCCTTGATCATTTTTGAGAATTCATGTCTATAGTATGCTGGCATAAGCTAATAAAAATTTTCAGAATTGCTGCTATATGCTATCCTATTATAATGTTTTGGGGTCAGCTGCTATATTGTTCTTTAAAGGAACAATATCCAAACTTGTTTCAAATATGTTCTACGTCTGTGGCAGTAGGCTTAGTTTTCCGTCACCCTCTTCTGCATCCAAGAGACGCATGTATATTGTTCTTTGCAGGAACAATAAACTTGCTCCAAAATTTAATGTGTTAGCTTAGTTTTGCATCCTCATCTGACAAATCATGCTGTGACAAGAGACAATGGGTTCAGGGATGTCCTAAAACAATAATGAGTAAAAATCATACCTGCATACCTAAGAAACGAGTAGAGTGAAACAACAGCTTTTGAGGTATGGTAAGTAATCTTTGTTTGGTTGCGATATATTGGATGTGATACCAAAAACAGTGTTTGGTTATACTGATATATAATACCAGTAGAATTAAAATATCCCTCATGACGTTTTAGTAGTAGATTATTAAGTTGTTGATCAGTATTTGACCTTGACATAATGGACAAGGTTGTTCTAGACTGAAGGTGTGTTTTTCTTTAATTTATCATGCATTCTAATCTCATTTCACTAAAATTAAGATGATATATACCCTTGCCAAAAAACTCAGTTTAGGAGGAGAGTGATCTCTTGACTTGAAAGTCTTTTTTTAATAGAGACATCTCCTCTGCAATCTCAAACTGATAATATGTATTTGATTGAGTTGTAACTCGCTTGTTCTAGTTGATTAAGACGATTAATTGATATACTAACTCTTGCAAACAATGTTGTTTAGATGATCACTACCGTTCAATGCTTTTGGTTAAAAAAATTTCAGGTGATGAAGTTGTGAACGCTGAAGATAACAAGAGGTAGAAGAAAAAATCCGGATTCGGTTAAGTCACTCATCAGGGCTTACCAGTTTGTTTGGATCCAAACACGAACTCATCTCACTTTAGATTCTGATTATGTAGTTTTGCTTTAGACATTAACCTTTGACATTTCCTGGTAAGTATAGCCAGTACATAATTCTCTCGAAATTGCAATTTGTGCTTGTGTGCAAGTCCTTTTCTGTCATTTCGATTTGCTACGTGCAACACGAATATTTTTCTAATGACAAAGGTCATGGACTGCACTTAAATAACAGATAACCCATAACAAGAAAAAGGTTTTAGTAAAAAATGCTATTAATATACTTACATTATTAGTACTATGTGTCGTGTATTGTGAGTATTTAGTTCGAATCAACAATGTGAAAAGCAGCATGATATAGCTTTTCACTCCTGTGAAATAGAAAAGTCCATTGTGTTTGTTGCGAAGCGCGACTTTCCTTTTGGCGCATTAATGTTGGTTTAGTTTGGCAATTAAAACTTGATAAGTGTTGGTTGGTAGGGCCTAATGCTTCTTTTACGTTGTAGATTAAACATCTCAATTCTTAAATATTTAAAATTTAATCACGTAAATAAAGATAAGGAAACTGTCTATACATTTTGATCAGATCAGGATTCTCTGCTGTTGATCATTAAAAATAAAGTTAAAAATTATTCACCCTTAGATTTAAGACTCATGATCCTGCTGTTTTTGTTTTTCAATTGCAGATGTTCCTTCATCGATCTTTAATTTTCAGGCATACTGTTATCTTGTTAGTGGTTTCATTTTCTAGTTTTTCATTTTTTTATAGAAACTAAATGGTGAATGACAAGCATATTAAGCTTTTCTCTTTTCAATATATTTATTTTCTCACGTCATACTTTTCAATGACAGCATAAATGTTTTTTATACTCAAAATTATAAATTATCAGAGGTTTTTTTTTATCTCTTTCTATAATAAATGGTCATATAATTAAATATTATTTAATTTTGCAAAGAAATCATTTAAAAAGTCATTAAATATAGTTTTTAATTAATTTTTTTTAACGAAATAGGTATAGAGAAGGACCACTTTACCATCAACTAGATTGAGGCTCTAATCAGCAATACTTTTTAATTAATTGATAGGATAATGGTGTATTAAAATCAAATTCTGACCATATTTAAAATAAAGAATGATATCCGAGCTTCATTTGCTCATCACACCTAATTTTAACCTGAATCGCGCAAATCACTCGTTAATAAATTTTTCAAATTGAAGAAAACCCTTAAAAATAGCTATGGATTTGCTTCTCATCATTAAGTACATAAAAAAAAAAAAAAGGAAATATCATATTTTTCTCCATCTTGCACAGTTAATATTTTTTTCATTCCAAAGAATGAAGACGAAAGCTGTTTACTGCACCACAATAGGTGCTGAACCACAATAAAAACTGTGGATCAATTTCACTTAATCAAGAAAATGTGGAACCATATTAGAAACATAAGACAACAAATTTTAATACTAACATAAATTTATAACTTAAGCATCGTTTTCTCTTTCAAGCTGGTGCAAGAAAGAAACTGAAAGCATTACAACTGAGACATAAAACAAAACCTATAGAATATAATAAACTCATACATAGCCATGGCTGCCACCAGATGAAGAAGAAGAAGAAGAAGAATCAAACCTCTTGAACTTCAACAGCATTACCAACTTGTTTCACTTCCTTCTCTTCTTCTTTTTCTTCTTTATTCTTGACTTCCTTAACTGGTTCCTCAATCACAAAAGCTGAAACCGGGAATGTTCTGAACAACGCTGAAGGGGTCTTGAACGTGATCTTCCCACTGGGTGGATCATCCACAAAGATCTCACTCAGTGTCACCCAAACCAAGAGCTCCTTCGCCTTCACCCCAGTGAGCTTCTTTATCTTCCCAAGCTCAACATACGCTGTGATCTCAGTTGCATACGACACTAGCTTCCCAATCTTCTCAAACTTGTGGTTTATGCTCTTCTTCTGCTTCAGCCACACAAACCCACTTTCCTTCTCGTACCCACATTCCTCAATGTCCTTCAACGGTAAAAGCCCATTGGGTAGCCCTACCTCCTTCAGCAGCAACTTGGTCTTTTCTTGGCACACTTCATCTCCATGGTACACCTCAGATTTCGCCTTCATCTCTGCAGAAACTTGACTCATTTTTTCTCTTCTTTTCTGATATTATGATCGGTTAACGTTTGGTATGTGATTGTGAATGATGAAGGTGGGGTTGATATAGCTCTGGTGCTATCTCTTTGCCCTTGTATCTCCCATAAACTTCAACAAATGCCATTGTCACAGTTCATAATGTGTCCCCATACTCACTTTAAATTTTGTAATATGTTACATGTTGTGTAGCACTCACTATTAAGGTAGTTGGTGAGTAAAAACGTGTGTCTTAAATGCTTCTCTGCATGTTATGGCTGAAGGTGTAGTAATTAAAGGGTATTCAAAATGAGGGTGTTTTTGCAGTAAAATTTTCAATCAAATTGGTTTGAGTTGAGACAGGTGTACTTTTCTTTCTTACTATTACGGCGATGCCAAGTTTTAGGAAATGGATTCAAAATGGTCGGAAATGACAGCATTCGTGTAACAACACTTTACTTCTGTCTGATAAAGATTGGAGGGGTTGTGTTATAAATGTGTGTAATGTTCTGAATCTGATTTAATACGAGTTGTTCGATTGTCACTGGTGACGGTTGAGATCTGGTGACTGGGTGAATGAATGCATGCTATTGCCGGTTCCAAGCAATTAAAATTCTAATTTTACCGTTTAATGAAGCTCATATGATAACCATCTTAATTGTATGCACATATATTTGTTTGAAATAAGTGGTTTTTGTCCAAACCGATAATTGGGTCCGATGTGAATCTACTACGGTTCATCACTTAACGAGACAATCTAACTCGACTTATTTATTAGTGAGTAAAAAAAATCTGAACCTGACCCGACTCACTACGGGTTGATGGATTAAACGGATTGATTTACAGACTTACTTAATTAATAAAAAATATAATGTTTAAATTTTTTTTATCAGTCAAAACTAAATTATAATTCTAATTAAAATTTAAATAAAATTTAATACAATCTAAATACAAACCAAAATCACAAAAATATAAATTCTCTATGTGTTGGCTAAAAGAAATAATCTAACATGATCCAAATACAAATCTCAACTTAAGACAAAATACTTGTATGACCCTTTATTTGCAGTTGATGAGCCAATCCAACTCACCACGGATTCAATCTGAGTGAGACAGGTTCTAGGTGAACCAGGTCAAAAATCAACCTCCCATATTAAAATGTGTAAAAAAATTTTAATTTAACCCGATCTGAACTTATTGATGGACCAAATTGTATTACAAGTTCTAACTTAATTTAACCGATCTAGTTTTCATTTAATTAAAAGGAAAATATTAGATTATTGTAGTGTTTATTAGATTTATTGATATTTATTTTTAATTGAAAAAGTTGACTAATTACTCTTGAGTTATTTATTAATTTTATTGATGATTATTATTTATTAAATAATTTGACTGATTAATTTTTATTTATATAATGCACTAATATTTTAATTTAGATTTCGTATACGTGGTATATATATATATATATATATATATATATATATATATATATATATGATAATTTAAGATATTATCAATAAAAAAATTTATTTATAAAGTAATATATAACAACAATTATATTTTTAATGACAATTATATATATTTATAATGTTTTTAATATTTATTTTATATTTTTAACATTTGTATATCACGTAACTTATTATTTTCATAAATTTTTAACGAAATATTTTTCCATAATTAAATTCTTTTTGCATAAAACATTAATCTAATTAAATTATTGACCGACTTCTGTTTTTCTTTCTCTGCAACTACAAAGAGTTAGGTCACCTGTGGATATAGTTCATTTTCTAATTAACAAAACACATTTATATGTTTTTAGTTATAAACAAATTATTTATTCTTTCAGGAGTTATTTCCTGAAAAAATTGATTATTAAATGCACCTGACAACCTAAACAAATTGACAAATAATACTTTTAATATATATATATATATATATATATATATATATATATATATATATTTATAATATATTATATATAATATATATATATATATATATATATATAATCTTACACTATAAATATTAATAATAGATCGGTGATACAATTAAATATGACCAAATATTTTCTTTCTTTATGTTGCTTTTTAATTTGACTGAGAGCTCCTCCATACATGGTTGTCGCGTCTAGGAACATAGACATATGTCCTATCATGTGCCATGAATACTCACTACTATCATAACATATGTTTCTTTACTATTAAGAATCATATTTTTCTTTTGTCAAATGTACTTGTCTTCTTATATTAGTTTGTTTATATAATTCTTTCTTAGAAATAATACTACACAATACATCATAATAATATGTATCAGATTTTTTTAGGCTTCATTTCTTTATGGTCACTTTTATTTTCTTGCGGAGTTTTCTAGATGTTCTTTTCAAAAGTTCAATTCTTTTATCCCCAATATTTCTTATTATTTTGTTTTCAGATTTTTAAGTTTTTCAGACAACCATGACACAATTTAAGCTTTTTCTTTTCTTTTTCTTCTTTAAATTTTGATAAAAATTATCACATGTTAGATAAATTATCTTATGGTAAAAGTTAAGTAAACCATGGCAGAATAAAATAATGACGTTTGAACTCTTATATTCAGAAACAAATTACATTCTCAGAATTTACTATAATATTGTTTAGCCCAATAATAAACTATAAAAATCCAATTAAAGTTAAAATATTTTGATATGGAAAATATTAAATAGAAAAAAAAATAATTAAAAATATTAACGTGTTTTTGCATAAGATAATATGTCATGGTCAGCACCAATATTAAAAACAATCCAAATTTCTTGAAACCACAGCACTATACATTTTCATACGGTTGAAAAATTTAATGCGTAATAATGAGTGAATAGAGAAAGTAACAACGTGTAATATAACAGTTGGGAAGGTCACCTATTTATTTGTTATGAATGAAATATAAATTTTATGAACCATCAAACATCACCTAACATCCTATTCAATTAGTAAAGTTGTTACTTTAATTAATATATAGTTGTACCTTTTTAATTAAATTTAAATTTTTATATAAATGTGAACTAGTATCCTTAATGGTTAAGAATATCTTTTGCTGAACTTTTCTATACTTTTTTTTTTCTAGAACCAAAAAAAATTGACATTGTCCTTTTTATAAAAATCATCTTCAAAAGTTAAAAACAAAAATTTAGAAATTTTTTGTAAAAGAACTTTTACAAATTATTTTATAAATGACTGAATTTTAACTTATAAAAAAAATACTAATTTCGTATAAACATAGTTAAACAAATATTAAAATATTTAATAATTTTTAAAAATAGATATTATCTGCACCGGTCGTTAGTTTCTTTATTACTGTTATAACTACTGTTTTAATAATATAATAATTATATAAATGGGAAATCATATTAAAACTGATTAATTTTGGTTGTGATCGTGACAAACTAACTTGATGTTTTTTCATAAATCTTTTCCAAAAGAAATTATTATAATTTTAAACATAAACGTGACCCTCGTACATGACCTGAAACGAAATAAAAACCGCAAAGTAACTTTCTCACTACTTTAATGATTAGGAAAAAGTAAATTATATGCCAAATTTGTTTAATGAAGTACAGAACGAGTAAATTATATGTTAAATTTTAATTACATTTTGTTAAATTTATTTAAAGTATTAAATATTTTTTTATAATATTTAAGTTGTTTATATTATTTAAACGTTTTTATTTGATATTAAGAAATTATCATAAAATACGTTTGAAACGTTAAATAAATTTAATAAAATATAGTTGAGAGGATTAAATTCACGTATTTAAAAGACTAATTTTAATTTTCAATAAGAGTTAAGGGACAAAAACATAATTAACCCTAATAATAATTATTAATTACAAAGTTATTAAATTAAAGAAGATAATTTTATTAAAAGTTAATCTTAAAATATTTGATACAGAAGAACCAAGAACAACAACAAGAGAAGAAGTTTGGCCCAAAAGGCAGAAACCTAAAACATTTACACGAAAAGAAAATAAATATCTCTTTTTGAGGCAACCATGTTTCACGAATGCTTCCACCTTCCTTAGCATAAAGACAAGATAATCAAAGGTTCACTTAATTAATAATGCAAAAGATGGTTTATAGATAAATCAATAGTCTATAATAAACAAATAGGACTCTACATTAAATACACCAAAGAACAACGTTAATGTTTTTAAGTCTTTTACTTAACTTGATTGAAGAAATTTGTGAAATATAATACTTTGTGTTTTCTTTTTTAGATGTCATGTTTTCTTATTTTTTTTTTATTTTTACTTTTTCTCAATATTCAATACAATATTAATTACCTTTTTTGTTATCTATACCCTTGTTTTTATTTAATTTTTAATTACTTTACGTATACGTATTTATTATAATATAAAAACATAAAAAAGATTAAATGTAAGTTTATAACCTTTCTTAAAGTTAAGAGAATTTATTGCAATTCTTGATTTCTCTAAAAGAACCTTTAACCCAAAAAAAAAAACAAAGCATAATAAAATGGAGTAATTATTTACTAATGACTTATAAAAAAAATGTATCACTTCTAAAAATAAAATTCAAACTCGTTAATTTGATTATAATGTTTTTAATAATTCCAAACTCAATCAAAATAAAGTACATTGTCTATTTCCCTTAATAAATATTATTTTATTCTTGATAAATATATTATATTTAATATTTATTAAATATATGACCAAATTATATATATAGAGAGAGAGAAAGAGAGAGAAGCACATCCTATCTTACAAAATCAGTTTTGTACTATTTACCTAGGCTTACATTTTACTTTCTTAAATTGTATCAAAATTAATTTTAATTAAATTTGTTGAATTTAATGTGTCAATTGTTCAAGTTTCTTCCTATGTTTACGTTCGAGGTAATCAAAGATTTTGGTGTTAGATGCTTTAAAAATTATATAAATCTTGAACAACAATTTTAGAGAAACCAAAATAATAGTTTTAAGGGTTAAGTATGTTTTTAGTCCTTCAACTTTCGCCAAAAATTGAAATTCATCCTTGATCGAAACTTTGATAAATTTTGATCCCTAAACCTTAAAAATGAATGAATGTAATCCTTTTAAGCCAATTACGTTGATTTTTTTCAACATATGAGATGTGTTTCGTGTTAATATTGGAGTTGTTTACACCGTTTGACACATTCTCGACTCATTATTTACTGAGAAATGCGTTCGAAACCTAAAAACAAAGTTAACAAAATTAGGTTAAAATGACTATATTCATTCATTTTTAAAGTTTAGAGACCAAAATTTATCAAAGTTTCGACCAAGGACGAATTCCAATTTTGAGTCAAAGTGACTAAAAACATAATTAACCCTAATTTTAATGTATAATTTCGGTGCACTCTTACCTTTCACATGGGTAATCCACTATCCTTATTTCATAAGTGACAAAAAAATATGAAAAATTATACCCTTCTTGTTTGTCTATATTAACACTATCCTCCATTCCTATTAAAATCTGTCCTTAATTGATACAATAAGTCGATTATATAAGATTTAATTAAACTCAAACTTAACTATTCTTAAAATAATATTAAAAAATTATTCAAATTTATCTTATTTTAATCATGTTTACTGAATTTACCGTATTACCTATTTTTATATTTTCCTTGATATATGACGTTATATTTATTTATTTATTTATATATTCGTCGGAAAACAAAGTAACCATGGTCCATATTCAAACTTAATAATACTTTAATACAATGAAAAATTAAACAATAACCAAATATTCATTAAAAATATTAAGTGTAATTCAATAAAATATTATTCAATGATATTTTATAAAAGCATTGCAAACACAGCTATAAAGTATTACATTTCAGTTCAATTTCTGAATAACAAATTTATAAAAGTCCAAGATTAGTTAAAAGGTAATACTACTGCGTTCCTCTATTATTCATTTAGGATTTGTTTCATCCAAATAAAGAAAAATATTTATTAGTACATATTATTTTGAAATTTAAAAAATAATATTTTTTTATTCAGAAAAACATAAAATTAAAACAGAAACAATAAGTTGCAGTTATGCAATCGCAAAGTCAAATTAAAATTATTGCAAAAGCTTATTTTACTTAAAAACATTGCTTTGGTCCAATTCCATCAATAAAAATTAAAACACACAAAACAAATTATTAAACCACGCACAAAAGTCGTCAATCAAATAGAATAATGTGATCACTATTGTCTTTTCCATATTTCAACCATTACATTCCAACAGGACTGAACCAATTTATCTGCAGTCATCAATCATTTACAACTATGAAGTAAAGAACACAACAGAAAGCATGAATAGACAATTTTGAAATTTATACCCGAGAAAATATAGAAAATAATTTCTTTTCTATTTTCTTCTCATTTTGCTATTCAATCAAATCAAATAAAATGTGTCGTTATCCATTTCTTCTCTAACTCATCTTTTATCATCCAAATCCTAACACTAACACACCATAAATAACATATGCCCACCCTCCACCACCTCGTTTTCCTCGTCAAGATTATAGAGTACATGTTTCACAGGTTGAAAAAATATGCAGGAGATCAAAATAAAGGATAAAAATTTAGTTCCTGCTCCAAACAATGGCATGCACTTCTCAAGCATTCACTGTTCTGGTTGTTGTCTGCAACTGCTGATATAAGGAATATATGAGTTGGGTTAACCTCTTCAGTTGTTTTGGCTGTCCAGCGTTGTTCCCATTCCATGGCAGAAATTGTTTAGCAAGGACTCAATATGCTTCACCTCTTTTGGGATTGATGCTGTCAGAACCTGTGTTGTTTCCCAACAACTTAAACATTAGTTATTAATTAACTGTAAATATTCTAACGACTTAATTCTGATTGATTAGACGATAATTGATGGAGATTAAAGACGTTGATTAGTTTCTAACGCAACAATATCCTTCAATTTATTGGTTTGTGATTTGACAACTATGGCTCACAACTGATTACTAATGTAATGACACTGTATAAGACGACTGTGTGTGACTACGAAACTATACTACCACTAATAATACTAAACGGATTTCAGAGACCAACTTGTGAGAAGCAGCAATCCCTAAATTCTTGACAACTCATGAAGGGTAATAAAAATACCGTACCATAGCTGCGCCTACCACAAAATCATTAATGATATGTTTGGTAGGGAAGAAATGGAAAAGGAAAGAGAAGATGGAATTAAATTGAACTGTATAATTTTAAAAATAGTAAGATTCACCTTATTATTTTTAATCTGTTTTCTTTCCTTTCTGTCTTTACTTTTACGACTTTTCTATTTCTTTAACAAAAACATTTTTAATTTTTATTTTATCCTTCACCTATTTTTTATTCATGCTATTTCTCTCCATTTTTTCATACAGCTTTGACAAGCATGGATGATGATGCTGTGTAAAGAATCATCCTCCGTTTTTGTCAGCTAGTAAGTTTCATATGCGGGAGTTTTTACCACTGAGCCTCCATTTGAATTTTTTATGCACCACAACACATTATTATCCAATATGTTCCCCTTTTTTTTATGGAGTGAAATCGGCTTGAAGAGGTCGAGTTCATAACATAAAAAAAAGGGCATATTAGATAATAATATGTGAAGGAGGGCATTGTGAAACTTAAATGGCGCATGTGCTTAGCTGTTTGTCTTTTAAGGATAAAGTATTTACTTGAACTCATCTATTGCAACTTCTTGCATCTTTCATTCATCATTCTAGCGCTCAAGAGAAGCACACTTAGCAGATTACCTAGCTACCCCAATCTACATACTAGTTTCAACGTTCAACTGCAGAACTTTTAGAGAAAATACCTCATAACCAGTTTCTGTGATGAGAACCTCATCCTCAATCCGTATCCCAATGCCTCGATACCTGAAATTGGAAATCTTCCAAGATTTACTATATTGCGCAGGAAACAAACATTTAATGTCAAGAGTGAAAACATCTTAAATGTTCATACGGAATATACGTGAACAGGGCAGCTATTGACCAGAAAAGACAAGTAGAATACAGGTGAGAGGAATAAAATCCATATCATGCTTGCCTAAATGTCCAACTGGTACTACGATTGAAACAGATTAACTCAAGTAAGACTCTTAATTTGCTTAGGAGAAATTTGAGCTACAAAAACGGACACATGTCTCTTAATGGCTTGAATAATTTAGGAAATATACATCTCTAGAACCTCAGGCCCCATTGAATAGGACTGCGGATGAGAGCGGAATAGCCATTTCAACTGCCAAGTGTATATGATTAAATGACTATTCCATTCGAGTCCTATAAATGAGAGTATAATAAAACGTTATTTATAACGAGATGGAGTTGGTGCAGTGGTAGTTGGGGGTTGAAGGTATGACCCTGATGGTGCAGCCACTGGTAGAAAGTGATTTTTCTCATTTTTAGGGAAGACATGCTATATAGAGGTATTGCAGTAAATCTTGATGGAACGAAATACAGTTCCTATTTTGGAGGGAATGGCTATTTCCTTTTTCTGATGGTATAAGAACATCCTAGACAGTGAATGAATAGTCTCATTGCAAAATTCCAAATAAGACCTTAGGGAATGAGAAGATTATGAGAAAACAGGGTTAATTGGTGCTAAATCATACTTGGAAATTATTTAATCAGGATACTCAATTCGGTTTAATAAACTGGTATACGAAACCAGATTCTTGGACGGAGAAATGAAGGGTAAATTCTTAGAGCTAGTCAAGGGAAACAAACTCCTGTGAATTAGCATTCTTTAGTAGATTTAACTGGTAAACCAGAAAATTTCCTTAGACGAGTAATGGGAAATCATCAATTCGAAAAAACAGTTCGTAAAAAATAGCTATTTGATCAACCTTAATAATTACCTCTCTGGACCATTAAAAGAAGACGGGATGTAGACTCCTGGTTCAATAGTTATTACCTGTACACAGACACACCACACAAATTATAAAAAAGAACAGGCTGTCAGCTAATATGGGTACACGGTGCAACTCTGAAGCATATGTCCCCAAAAACAGGCAATCAAAACTCCAAAAAGAGGTTATCTTGCTCAAAGAAGGTTAAAATTAAGTGGCACGACTCACCTGCTTCAATTCGCCACCTAACCCCCAGCCCAAAAAGATTATATTTGTTAATTGAGCCAGAAATCGTTATGTAGTTATATAACATAAAATATGTGTTGAAAAATATTGGCGAAGATCCCTAGGCTGTAAATTTTAAAAATTAATTCAGTTAGCACTAGCTTTAACATATTTTTATGCAGCAGAGTTCTCCTGATATCAGTTAGCTGAAAACACCTATACACTTGAGTAAGAAATATGAAAAAAATGCTTAAGTAATTACATCATCTCTTATAACTAATTCATTAATTAATAGAACATACATCAAAGATATCGAGAAAAGTAATGAAACGATCAACCTAGAAATAGGTCAGATAAGTAATAAAAAGCATAAGTTAACCTATTCTAACAAGTTAACCCATTCAAATAAATTAAACAATTATGACAGTCCCGCTTAAACACAAACATACAGATTGTATGTACCAAACTAGGAACAAATTTGAGGTCCTCTCGAGAACTTATCAAAATATCGACAAGTTGATCTTGGAGTTTTGTGCAGATTTCCTTTGATAACAAGATCTCTCAAACAAAAATAACAATAAATCTCTATATTGGTTCTCTCATGAAAAATATGATTGGTTGCAATGCAAATAGTTGTTTGTTTATCACAACAGTACATGCTCATTTGTTGCATTTCACAAAATTTCACCTCTTGAAGGAATTGTTTAATCCACACAGGTCCACAAGTGAGTGATGGCATCGCCCTATACTTAGCTTCGTCAATAGATCGAGCATCCACATTTTGTTTCTTGTTTTTCCAAGAAACAATACTTCCTCCAATGAAAACACAATATCCAATAGTGGATTGCTTATCTATTGGAGATCCTAACCAATCAGCACTACAATAACTAGTCATTTGATTATTTCCCTTAGCAATCCTTGTCATGGAGCCTTTTTGAGGTATCTAAGGATGTAAATGACAACGATCCACAAATCTAGAAGAAGAGCCTATATAAACTTAGTATTTACTACAAATGCAAAAGATAAGTTAGGTCTACTAACAATGAGATGAATAAATTTCCCAACAAGTCTTTATCTCTGTGGTCTGAGAAGAGCTCAATCTACTCTACCATTAATTTCTAATTTATATCCATAAGACTATTCATAGGTCTACAATGAAGCTTGTTTCTTTTAAAATTGTTGAGTTTCAGGGATAACCAAGGGATCACAGGATGGTAAAAGAAGGACCTGTTGAAGAGATGAACTCTCCTCCATGGAGGATAAGAAAAAAGGTGTGTCCTCAAAGAATGTAACATCAGCAGATATATAATACCTTTTGGTTGAGGGAGAATAACATTTATACCCTTTCTAAAGGCAAGAATATCCCAAAAAGACACACTTAATAGCCTTTGCAGAAAGTTTATCAAGACCTGGAGACACATTATGAACAAAACAAGTACATCCAAACACACGTGGAGAGACACGATACAAAGGATCATTTGGAAAAATTATCGAGTGAGGAACTTTATTTTCAATAGAAGAAGAAGGCATCCTATTGATTAGAAAACAAGCAGTGAGGACTGCATCTCCCCAATGATGAACAGGAACATTAGTATTCAACATTAGAGAGCGTGCAGTTTCTATAAGGTGTCTATTCTTTCTTTCGGCTATGCCATTTTGTTGTGGAGTGTGAGGACATGTTGACTGATGTAAAATTCCATGGGAAGATAAAAATGAGGAAAACGCAGCAAAAAAATATTCCTTAGCATTATCACTTCTGAGAATTTTAATTGTCTTCCCAAATTGGTTTTTAATTTCATTAAAGAAGGACACAAATATGGATAAAAGTTCAGATCTTTCTTTCATTAGATAAACCCAAGTACGACGAGAGAATTCATCAATGAACGTTACAAAATAGTTAAAACCAAAAGAAGTGACACGACTTGGTCCCCAAACATCAGAATGAATAGTAGAAAAAGCAAAATTACATCGTGTCTCAGACTTTTTAGGGAAGGAAGATCTAACATGCTTTCCTAACTGACACGATTCACAATCTAAGGCTTGAATGTGTTTGAGACTTGGAACCATCATCTTCAACTTGGACAAACTTGGGTGACCCAAACGATCATGCAAAAGTTTTGGGGATGAAGTTGCAAAACAGGATACCGAGGAGCTTGGTTTTAGGAAATAAAGTCCCCGTGACTCATGTCCTTCTCCAATCAGACGACCCGTACCATGTTCCTGTATAGCAAAGGAATTAGCAGTAAAGGTTACAGAACAATTTAAGGAATGAGTCAATTGACTCAAGGAGATTAAATTGTAAGGACAATGAAGAATGTACAAAACAGAGTTTAAATTTAGTGAAGGAGATAAAGAAACTTTGCCAATTCCTTGAGATGCCACTTTGGATCCACTTGCAACAGTAATAAAATGAGGAATTTTGGGAGAGGAAATGGAGGAAAATGAGAAAATGTTACCAGAGACATGATCGGAGGCACCTGAATCAAAAATCCATGGACTAAGACCTTCCACAGATTGAGAAATGCATGCAGTTGACATTGAAGAGGATGGGCCAGGATTGTTGGATTTCTCAGATTTGTACCTCAAAAATTCTTGGTACTCTTCATCAGAAAATCTAGATTCTGAATGATCAGACTTGGACACATGAGCAGCTTTATCAGGAAAACCATGTAAGGAATAACACTTGTCTTGGGTATGGCCCATTCTATTACAATATGAGCATTGAGGACGCCCACTTCGACCACCACGTCCTCCACGGTTGCTTCGACCTCCTCCTCTTCCTCGTGGTGCTACCATTGCTGATGTTTCAAAAACATCAGTTGAACTTTCATCTTTGACCAATGTAGGTACACGAAGAAGTCTAGTAACTAAGTTGTCCATTGAAGGAATTTGATCACCAGCTAAAACTTGATCACGCACATGATCAAAAGTCGAGTGCAAGCTCCTCAAAATTAAGACCATGTAAAACTTATCAAGTTTTTTGTTGATATCGTCTAATGAATCAGCCACAAAAAAATTCTTCAATTCTTCTACTGCAGCCCTAGCCTTTCCTATATGAGAAACCATATCATGATTGATTTGCTTGAGTGAGGCTACTCTTTGAGTTGCATCAAAGAGGCGTTGAATGTCGTTAGCAAAAATGTCTTGTGCCCTTTTCCAAAAAGAGAAGCATGTCTTGTAAGGTCTCAAAATGTCTAAGACCCCTTGCTCAACCGATTGCCATAAAACAGCACACAACTAAAAATCCAATTTCTGCCACTTAGGTTTCTCTTCCTCTGAAATAGTAGAGACCTCTTTTTCAAGATGATCATGATAACCTTGACCAAGAAACCACAACTCCACCGAAGCTGACCATGAGGAGTAATTTTTCCAGTTCAGTTTTGCAGAAGTAATAATAGGAGTAGCTGACAGAGAGGGAGCCATTCCAGCAGCCGTAGAAGCCATTAAAACAAACTTGACTTTTGAGAAGAAACCCTAGGTACAAGCTATGGCCACCGAAACAGAAAAACAAGAGCACAAATAGGCCCAGGAGGCTCCGGTGAGTCGAACGACAGTGGCGCGGCGCAATTCCGGCGCCGGGAAGGCGGCGCGTGGTGAACACGCGCTTGAAGGCCGCCGGAGAGTGGCGGCGCGTGGCGGCACGTGCGGAGGATTCCGGGGACGTGACTTGCGGGGATGGGTTGCGCTCCTCGAGGCGCACCTAACCCTGACTTCACCGGAGTAGACACGGCGGACGGTGGCGGAAGACAGCGAACAAGCGGTGAACTCGACAGTCACTGTGACAAACAGTGAAGAGAAACCAGAGAAGATGTTCTGGCTCTTGATACCGACTTGAAGAGGTTTTAGAGAAATGAAAACAGTGAAAAAACTATCACTGTTACTGTTTTACCATTGTTTATATAAGAAAAAATAGGCAGAATACAAAGAATCATCAGTCCTAACCCTAACCCTAAAGAAGGAATCCCATACATGATAATAAAAAAACATTACATTTCAACAAAAATATCAAAGGATTTTTGTTGAGAAATCACAATACTTTCCTTTGATCAAATCACTTCAATAACAAAGAATTATGTAAGACGTCTAAGATCTTTGGTCTAAAAGTGATTGCATTGCATACATGTTTCTCTAGCTTAAAAGTTTTAGTGGCATCATTCCTTGAAATGACTATGTTCTCAACGTACACAATTAATTACACACATTACTCCATAGAGGTATGACAATAAAAGACTAAATAATCTATTTCACTAAACCCAAAGTTCTGTAAAATGGCTGAATTTTCTAAACAAAGCATTTGGTGATTGTTTAAGATCATAGATAGATGGAGAGATTGGCACAGTTCACAAACAAACCCAGAAGGTTGCTCTTGTAAATGTCCTCCTCTATGTCTCCATGAAGAAAGGCATTATTGCTCCATAAATGACTATTTAAAATTTTTAAATTATCTATATTTCAATTTCTCCATATATATTAATAGTGGATTATAATTTTGGAGGAATAAGGCAAAGATATCTCCACTAACCACATGTGACAAGTGATTATTAAATATTATCTGTCAGTGGTTAGTGGAGATAAAAAATTTGCTTTGTCAGGGAAACTACTTACAACACCTGGCTTCAGAGGACTGTCAAAGCTGACCATTGAACAATCATGGATGTCCATCCCTAGATAGTGACCTGGATGGACCAACAAAGTGTGATTAGATATATATATATCTGCAGTCTTACGAATCTACAAGACAATTATTTTTCTCATGGCTACATATTGCACACTTTGTTAGCAAGCAGATTTGAGCACATAGGTACCTATAGAAGTTGGGTTAAGCTTATGGTAGGAACTGCTTCCAACACCTCTCAAAATCCCAAGCTCTTTGAGTCCTTTCTGCAGCATTTCAACCTATGCAACCAGATCTTTTCAGATTACACTTTGTATAACTTCAGCTAGTTGAATGAACAATAATAAAACATTCAGAAGAGCAAAAATAAAAAGTAAGATGACAATCAAAAAATAACGATGGGTTTGTGAAGATACTCAGGCCACTAGCACAGACTAATTACTGTTACTGGTTATAAGATGATGTCTGTCAGGTGCAAAGCAAATATTGAAAGTTTTTTTTTTGGTGGAGAGTTGGGTGTTAGTGCAAAATTAACGCTTAAAAGAAAATATTTGAATATTAACTAAGCCAACATAGGTTCAGATCGACTTGAAATCTTGAACCAGAATACAGCTGAATTATAGGACATTTTCAACAAGCCTACAACAGAAACCAGAGATAATTAAACTCCCTCTGCTCTGCCTTTGGTATCTCCCAAACTGATCATAGAATAAAATAAGAATTAATCAAATGACAGTTCTAATAAGATTTACTGATGAGCTATTAGGTGGTTTTATAGTGATAGTGACCTTATTACTTATTATATCTTTCGAAAATAGAAAAGGGGATAAGAAAAAAGGGATACCGAATGGTTGTGTATTTGCCGAATACTGGCACCAGGCTTACAAAGTTCCACACAATGCTTATTCGTTTCCAGTATAAGCTCGTAAAGCTCCTCCTGAAATATAGAAGAAACCATGATATTCATATGAAAAGTGGCAAGAATAAAAGGGCAAAGCAATAAGTTGATTTTGACGTTAAGAGAACAAAGCAATATGGAGATCAGGAGTTTCATTTTGTCTTGATTTCACAAGGCATGAATAAGGAGCAAAACACTTGAACTACACATTGAAACAAGAAAATAATCTTATTGATGACCATACCAAATACATTATGAGGTTCTCTATTTGTAACAATCAAATTCCCTAAAATAAAGAAAGATGTTAAGGATATTTTATCCTAATCAATACGGAGATTCTAAAAATAATTTTATCTTCATAAACCATTATTGACAATAGCTTCCCTCAAGTTAGTAAATAAATATCAATCATTCTCAACTTACCTACAAGATCCTGGAATCTTTCCTAAGGAAGCCCTTTAGTGAAAATATTTATCTACTATATTAGACTTAAGTTCTATAGGGACATGGGTTGTATCCACACGGTCTATCTAGATTATCTTTGATGAAGTGTTTGTCATTTTCAATATGGTTTGCCTGGTGACGTACTAGATTATTGACAATGCTCATGGTTGACTTGTCACGATAGAGCTGAATAGGAATGTCTACCTTGATTTTAAGTTCATCAAGAATTATTTTCAACTAGAGTCCTTTATACATATCTTGAACCAGGGTTCAAAATTTAGCTTTTGCATTAGAACAAGATATTCTATCATGTCTAATGACAGCTCCACTAACGATGCAATTGTCAGCATAGCGGTTGCCGACGTGAACCACACTGTTCTAACACACCACTGGCCTCACAATAATGAAGGTGGCAAAAGCAACAGTGCATCCTTGTCTCATTGTTTGCGAAGCAGAAAAAATAGAGCTTCCAATATCAAGAGCTCTGATTCTAACTTGAATCATGCGAGGAAACAAGAAAATAATTTTATTGACAGCAATCCCACCAATTACATTCTCAGCTCATCTATTTATAACAATCAATATCTCTTAAATAAAGAAACAATATATTGAAATAAATTTGAAGATTCTAAACATATTTTATTCAAAACATGGAAATCCTAAAGATATTTTATCATAATAAATCGTTTTTTCCAACAAAAAACTAAGCTTCAAACATTTTTACATCATAGTATACCTAAAGCAAAGAAAGATTCGACTTGTATTACATAATTATGTCCCCAACGGTTTTGGCCCATTAGATCCCTTGAAGAAAAGCAAGAGGAGATGGCAAATCTATCCCTAATTGAATAACCAGATATGAATAAATTATTCAAAGTACCTCTCACCAATTCACTATATTTCTATGTACAGAAACGTCCATTTTTGCTATAATAACTGATCAACATATCATCTTCTGTGACATGTCATGGAGCACCAACTACTAGCGGTAAACTTTATGTACTTTTAAAGTATTCACCCTTCCCTTCACCATGAGGCTATATGCGTAACTATAATCTGCAATGCTTCTTCCCTTAATCTAGAAGTATAGAGTATAACTATAGGCTTAACCAAATTCAAACATCATAACCACTAACACTTACCATTATTTGTTGAGAAGGCAATCTCATAAATAACTCCCTTCCCTCCAAAAAATTGCAAGAAAAATAAGTTATGCTGGTTTGAGAAGACGTTTTCTGTTTTAACTTTTAATTACGTATGATATTATTTTCATTATATTTTCCGTTTTTAAAGGTTTGTATAGGAAAGAGTGAAAACAAATGTTTCCTTTACAAATCTTTCACAACAAACAAAATTATTTTCATTATTTCTTTTACAACCTTTGACTACAAAAAACAAACATATAGTTCAAAACAAAGTAGCATTTTTAATAATTGAAATAGAAAACATTTTCATGAAGTAAAAAAGCCATAATATTTCATGTCGTCAAGTTTAATGTTGCAGAGTCTCAGCCTTGAGTAGCAAACTTAGCAAGCACAAGATGATGGCCACAAAAGCTCATTACAAGAAACAAAAGTGAAGTTACTTTAACATCATAGAAACTTGATCCAGAACAAGTGCATTGTGTATGAGAAGACTTATACGTCTACAAACAAGAATACATACAAGTATACAGCCATCATGGAGTGAAGTATGCAACAGGAAGTTGAGAACATGAAGTCTGCTTGTCTTAGATTGCTATTAATTGATCAATTAATTGGATATCAAATGAGAGGAAAAATAAGAAAGTGATATAGACATAAGTTTACTGCATGTGCTGAAATGAAAATAAACCCTTCCTTATTAAGCTCTCCTGCAATTAGTAGATTGAATTGCTAAACGGACATCAACCATGCTAACCTGGGCAGAAGAAAAGCTACCACAAGGTGGCCAGGTCCTGGTAAGATCACTGACATAACCATGTAACTCACATCCAATATCCATCAAAACAAGATCCCCTTGTTTAATCTGCCAAACAAGTAAAGATTAGAAACACGAAATTAAAGTTACTAGGAGATGGTATTTATTAAATGAATTTACTCTCTGATCATTCCTAGAATAATGTATAATGCTTCCATTAGGTCCACCACCAACCACAGGATTGAATCTGATACAGAGAAAAAAAAGGAAAGGTTGTCATTAGTTATGGATGAAAGTGATCCTTAAACTTGAATTCCTTTTCTATTAATGAACTTCTTTACTTTTATTTTTTTGTGGAAGCTTCTTAAATTATCAACAGCAATAGATGAAGTTTCAGACAAAAAAAACTCCTCACCCCATCCGCTGGGCACCTCTAATTTTGCATTCATATTCAACCTTCGCTGCTAGTGTACCTTCAAAAGGGTATGTCTTTGAGTGTAGCATTGTCAACAAAAGAGCCTGTTCAAAGACCACATGGATATCATTCTACATGTAGGACCAACTAATGGTATCACCAAATGTGAATGCAACAGCCTCATTGGGAGTTTGGAATATTTAGTTACCAAATAGTTACAGTTGCACTAGAGATGAAAGTACCTGACAAGCAATGGATGCAGATTCCTTCATCAGCTTAAGCTCTGCTGGTGACTTTATCCATCGCAGTTGATGGGTATAAACAGCTAGATCCATTACATTGTTACAGTAAGCTAGTTTTTTGAATGCTTCAATTTCCATATATGCTGGAGTTACAGTCTGGACATTGTGGAACACTTTTGAGGATCCCTTTATCATATCGGGAAGGATCTGAATCAGTAGTAAAAAATGTTAAATAAAAATCATTATAAATAACAGTTGTAACAGTTTAACCTAGGAGATGACAATGCACTTTTATAATGGAAAGATGTGATAACATTGGCTTCAAGCTTCCAGCAAGCTAACCAATGGAAATATTTCAGTCGTAAGGACAAAATTGTTTACTATATAATTTCTAATGAAGTAAAAGCTTTTGATAGTCAATACCAGTAATTCACCTCATGCAATTTTCTCATTGGATATGCCTTATCAGCCTTGAATGTATCTAATGCTGCATCAACTCCTGCTATCTGCCCTTGCCAAATAACATCCTACACAAATATTAAGTTTTTAAGACTATGTTCACTTGAGATTAGGTAATTCTCTATAACAAAACTCCATAGAAGTCAGAACAAAAATCACACACATAATGACCAAATTGACATATAGTTAATCTAACATGAAAAAACAATTGAAATCATAGATTTATATTGATAATCAGATATTTATATAAAAGAATATTTTTATACGAAAGTAAATAACTGAATTAAATTTAAATAAACTGACAGTGTAAAAGAAATTTACACTGTCATCAAATAACAGATTGTTATAAAATAAAATAGTTGAACTTTGTAATAACTACTTTAAAAGTCACAGATTTCTAATTGGTTAACTGTGTAAAATCATTACATTGAAAGTACATGAAGATTAAACCCATAACCAATTTATGTCAATTAATTACATCATCTTTACACTGGCATTGTATGCCTATTGCAAAACATAGTTCTATTTTCAAGAAGATATAATGTCAGACACACATAAGGCTTAGCTTCTGGCATGAACATGCATAAACCACAGTCGTGTCCCAAAATGGCCACACCACCAGGCTGTTGGCAGCCTGTGATATACAAGTAATCAGCATCTTGTCGAAATGTATAAGGCACAACATCTGTCATCATCTTGACTGGGGCTGCAGCGATGATTGCCAAACTCTTCTCTGGGAGAAGTTCCAACAACTTTTTTCTTCTTAGGATGTATTCCTCAGTAGATATGCCCGGTGTGAGTTCCCCATCTTTTAGTAGCTACAATGTAACATAACATAAAAAAATGCTAAGTAGACTTAACAAACAAGCATTTTAGCTAAATGCTCTACACAATAGTGCCAAGCAAGGAAGCCCTACTTCAAAATAGTTGGCGTGCATGTGGCAAACACATGATAGACACTTGAAATATTTATGGTTACGTTTCACAATATCTTTTACTTCTGCTATTGAACTTTTAACAAACACAAATGGAAATACAATAAACCTGAGGATGAGATGCGGAGGTTGGCTGTCCAACATCAAACGCAACCCCGCCAGTGCAATAGGAACGAAAACCTACAACCTGCGAGCGAAACTTGCAAATGCTAAGTAGTCAGAGTAACCCAAATGAATTATTTGAATAATCCCTAGATTTACCCATACAAATAATAATAAAGAAAATAGAACAAATGAGATCATCAATCATGCATAGCTTCCGGTGAGAAGAACCGGTTAAAGGCCGAGAGTATAAATTGTTAAAGTATTTGCAGAGCGAGAAGATTGAATTGACTTACAGAAAAGCAAGAGTTACAAGCATTTGATAAAATGGGTAACACAATTTGAAGAAACAAAACAAAATTCCCATGTTCGAAACCACAGTAGCATCAGAAAATCATTTATTAAAACATACTAAGCAGACAAACAGTTCGGGATGCTATGAATACGAAGTACGAGGTGGCAGAAAGCTATGAAAGAAGACATACTTGTCTGTGTGAAGTTATGCTGGTTAGTTTTCTTACGACGCGCTGCATCTTCTTTGTGTTCAATAATACACTACGGTGCAGAGGTTTAAAGGGTTTTAGAATGAGTTAATCCTCACAAGTTTGTACTGTCACTTCATTTGTCTCGCCGAATCGTTTTACTATTGTTACTATTATTATTATTATTATTATTATTATATTATTATTATTATTATTATTATGCCCAATTTATTTTCCCTCTATAAATTATTTTTGCCGTAAAACGTTGGAATGCCCTCTCTTTCGAATAACATTTGTACGGTCTTTTATAATTCAAAAATATATGCTGGGAAATATTTAATATTAATATTTATATTTATTTGATACAAAAACAACACCAATAAACGATTTAGTATTACTGACTTCATTGTTATTTAAAATTTTGATTATAGTTTCTTAAAGAAAATAATACGTGACCTCATTATGAGAACCAAAGATGGTTTCAACGATTTGTCTCATGAACATACTTACAATAGATAAATTCGAATTACAAAATTAATGCTTCAATTCTAATTGAAGCAACACTCAGTGCACAAATGCAGTACTGTACTCATCCATCATAGTAAAACAAGGCTGGGACATGGTACATTTCCCTCGCAGTCTAAATACTATCAAAATGTAATTACTAAATACTTCAAATGAAATATAACTGTTAAGATAACATCTAAGATCATTATTGAGAAAATCAACAAAACTTCCTTTTCCTATCAATGATGAAAAACCATTCCTATTAGGCACATGTTTTCGAGATGGCCTAACATTTTCTTTTCACATGGGGTTCAGTGGACAACACAAAATATAACCAAAAGACGCGTCCCATTTTGCTAGTTCCATTGCGGCAATCGCATAATAATTGAGTATAGTACAATTTTTTGTGGCCGTACATAGAAAGACAAGATATCAAACAACAACATAAATTTGAATGGCATCAAAAACTTGAGATCATTTTTGTTTGATCTCCTACAGAAAGCGATTAAGGAAATCCTTGATCTCATCAATGTAAGGGGACTTGGTAGGAATTATATGACCACTATCATGCTCAACAATCACAGAACAATCACCATCATATAGAGAAGCAAGTTCCTTGCTTGTTTGGTTAGCTATCTGTCTGTCTTTACCATGTTCATTACCAAAAATATGAAGAGAAGGACACTTGATAGGGCCAGACTCCATGGCCTTCATCCGGAGAGCAAAGCCAGAGCACAAGACTACAAATTTGAAGTCCATTTCACCTTTCAGCTCTTCTTGTAGTGCAGAGATCAAGGCAGCCATTGCTGCTCCCTGTGAAAATCCCAAGATTCCATCAAATGGTCCTTCCTGGGAAAACACATTCTTCAAGTGTGATAGTGAAATATCATATCCAACAGTTTGCTGCTGGTATTGAAGTGGATCAAATGGGCCATCTGCTACCTTCCAGTCAACACCACTGCTTCCATCAAAGTTGGGTGCCACAAACCATGCAAACTTCTTCTTGCAATTCTCCAATGGTGGTGGAGGACTAGATGGTAATGACGATGATGCACAATTTACATTGGGCTCAAACATGGGGGTTTGGTAAATGAATGGCAATTCATGGGGAGCATCAATAAAAACAAATTCAGTGATTTTCTTTAGTTTCTTCGCCAGTGATGCTGTTCTGCCTTTGAAACTGGATGCATTCTGCCGAAACCCATGCAAGCACAAGATTCTCAGTTTTCTTGAGGTCCTTGGATCTGAACATTAACGTTAGGAATTGCACGGTTATAGTAAATTACTGAGGGCACTTAAATTGCCTGGGTTTCAAATTTTAAAAAAACTTGAATTTTTCAGTAGTCATTATAGTGACAATTGTAAAATTAAACACCGGTTAGTTAACAATTTTACAGAACGCAAGTGAACGTAAAGATTTGTCGAGCAATATGGATCACAGACCTTACCATCTCCCCTGGGCACTCGAGGTAAACATATAGTATCTGAAGAAAAGTTGTTGAACTCGACACCTGACAATGATGTTTTTGATTCTCCATTTTCAATTAACTGTGCTGACTCGGCCTTGCCCTGTTTCTGACATAGCTCACAAACATAGGCGGTAGATTCATTCTGGTGGAACACAACGATATCAGAAGCAAGAAAAAAATAAAGAACCCAGCAATCAAATAGACAAAATACTAGACTCAAGAAATTAAAGATGGTGGAAAAGGAATAAATTTTCTGGAGTACCAATTAAGAAATGTAGTTAATCCAAGATATAGGACACATGGCATAAGGACAAATGTTATTCAAATGCAAGCATGCTAGAAGCTGAATTTTGTGACCCAATGACCAAAGCAATAGCCAGGCTGGGGCCATACAAAAATCAATTAAAACTTGAACCTAATTTGGGAAATATCCAACCTTTTTACCAGTAACAAAGTTAAACTCTTGACCAACATCAAGTCATATTATCTGTATTACCCAGAACCAGTTACAAGTAAACCAGCACAAAAGCAACTCTAATGTTAGCTCTATTAGTACACAAAAATAATCAGAACCAATATCTTATTTTGAATTTCATGGACACTTCACAAACTAACATATATAACAGTTCTAAGTTCCCTAGACACAAGCAAACAGCATCATGATTGCGACTGCTAGATCAGGAGATATTAATTACTTCCTTTTCTTTTCTTTTCTTTTACTTTTTCTCCTTCCTAACTCCTTCAAGATGGTTAAATTTACAAAACTGCAAACAAAAAATATGTAGGCATAAATAATACAAATTATCAGATCATACCTCGCAACTACGGCAAACCAAAACAAGCATTCTGCAATAAGCACACCGGCAGCGAGAAGTGTAATCATCAAATGAACATTGACACATAAGGCAGGTACCAATAACATTAGCATCTGAACTTCCAACTGATATCCTACAGTCAGAATGAATAAAATAAGATTTGTCTCATCCACTGTTGCAAAACTACCCCTATGATTTTGACCAGCTTTCAATATTACCCCCACTCTTTACTAGACACTAGCTGACTTTCAATAAATGAATATGTGTAATAAACGAAACCACCAATGCATTGGAAGCCACAAATGTTATCATCGGAAGACAAGAAAAGTGAACCTCCCCTCCCCCACCCCAAAAGTTAAAAGGCAAAGATATTAAACTGGAATTATCAGCATGTACAGCAAGTTATGTGAACAATACACCTGAGCAGTGAACGCATTAAACCATGATAGTTTGTCCAGTTTCTTTAAACTAAGATTTAAAAGCATAGGCAGTAATTTGGAAAGAATATACATGTGATTATGAAAGTAATATTGTGCATAGTAAAGCTTGCCCTCCATTCCATACACAATAGTGGAAATAGCACTTCTAGAAAAACAAATTAATAGATTAAGTCATTCCATCAAATTTAACATAAGCACAGATTAAATACACTGGAAATTGAGAGGAATGAAGATAGGGGGGATTAATGGTGATCTGATAAAAATAAGAATTGTAGCATTGTGAGAGTGTGAGGAAGAGAGAAAGAAAACAAAAACTTTAAAATCAAATTTGGATGAAAAGCTTACAGCTAATGCTAAAACTTTAAAATCATATAAAAAACTGAGAAATGAGGGGGCAGAATCACCAAGTAACTCCTAGTTAAAACATGAGAAAATTAAAATCAAGGAATAGCATAAAAACATTATTTGTAGAGAAGGACACAGTTCACAAATACAATCAAGCATCAAGCTTATATATATATATACCGTGTATACTTGTAAAATAATCATATTTTGTAGTATGAGATACATACACATATCCTGTTTGTTACATAGAGGTTAACTATATCTTCAATCCAAAAACAAAGACTAATGGTTATAGTGTAATGAAGCTTAAATTACATTTGCAGGTCATTGCCTTTATCACTCCAAAAACAAAAATATCTACCACTATATCTCGTTACCAAACACAAACACTAACAACCAGAGAATTTAGCATAGTATCACTATTCCTATCACTACAAGATTACAAGATACTGGTGCAAATTCATGCCTGAAAAGGGGCATACCGGTGATCAAATACAAAATTCTTTCCTTTGAAAAAACCACCATCTGGGAATTGCTCCAAATACCGTTGTATGCCACCAAATAACTGCAATTAATACAAAATCATAAGAAATACTGCTAATCAGCATTAAGGCTATTCTTGATCATGTATGTAGCAACTTCTTATAAAAGGGTACTCCTCAACCACAATATTTCCACACCCCAAAGTAGGTATTCCATCACACACTAATACCAGGGACCTTTCTTATGACTAAATAGGCTCTTTTATAAGGCAATAAGTTGTGCCGATATGAACACCTTGTTAACATTATACATTTCCATTGCATAACAATCGAGATTTCTTCTTTTATTTTCGAAAAGAGTGGGTAGAAAAAAAGAAAATTCAGGATTTACCTGAAACACATTCTCAAAACCGGCACCTTTAGACTTAATATATGCTGATGCCATCTCACACCGAATTCCACCAGTACAATACCTGCAACCATTCGGTGGAACCACAGGATAAGTAGTTACTAGTTACTCGAGCACAAAAATGATCAGAACATGGAAACCCTACTGCCAAATCACTGATCATATAGGAAACACCAACAACCCTGTAGAATAGCACCGCGTATGGAAATTTTTGGATACAACACCCGTTACATGTCTGACACTCTTCAACCATGTCACAATTAAAAAATACTTTTTTCAGCTCAAAAGCCTTCACATGGCTTCAGGTAAAGAAAGTGAACCAACATGTAATCTTGGCTAAGCACTTACTAGACACTACTATCATAAGGAAAGGTAAACAAAGAAATTAAAGGAAAACAAGTTATATTACAAATAATGCAGGACTCACTTTTGTAGGTTTGTGTCCTTAAGACTTAACTAGTTATTTAAACTATTAAGATATATGTTTCTTGTTTAGGAATTCTACTGAGAGCTGTTATTATAGGAAAACTATAGCAAGTTGCCTATATAGTATAATACATAAAATTTAATTTTCAATAGAGACTTTTGTCGTGTTGATTATATATATCAGCAATATCACCGTGTCTTACATTTTGGACATTAGTCTGACCTTGTGTACCGGGAGCTTCATAATCTATTATATCATACTTCATAATTAAAATCATCCTCAAAATGTCATAAAAGAAAACTTACATGAAGATATTTTTTCCTTTCAACCGGTCACCATTATCATCTATCCACGAGGACAAGTCACTGTACTGCCTAACTTTTGGATCCAAAGTCTCAACATTTGGCACGTCAAACTTCCCAATCCTTGTTTCATACAGATTCCTTGCATCAAGTAAAACAAGGCCGTTTTCTGGACTCTCGTTGTCTACAAAACAATGGATTACACAAATGATGATACAAGACTCAAGTTCCAATACCAATTCCCCAAACATAACCGAATGCTGAAGATAGAGACAACAAAAGTGAGGAATAAACAAATTAACAGGGTAACATTAAACTAAGGAAAAAAAAAAACTGCATAAATGAATGGTGTGAAGTTATAGAAACTTACTGGCATTGTGAAGGGAAGAATGGAAGTCAAGTGCAGATAGATGGCTTCCAGCATTGGAGATATCAGGCGCTTTTAACAGTGGATGAGAACTGAGAGTAACAAGTTCATCCACAATCCGAATAGAGAGAGAAGTGAAGCCACACTCTTGGGCAACTTTGTCGTTTAGTGGGTGATGACACGTGGCGAGCTTGAAATCGGTGCGGTGAAACAAGGAGTTGTAGGCTTTGAGGGCTTCGATGTGGGACTCGAGAGAGGACAAATTGCCACCAACCTGTGCGAAGAGAAATGAGTAGCGATAGGAATTGAAAGATGAAATGGAAAGAAAAAAAAAATAGCATTTATGATTACTAACAGTGACATTGACACCATGGGTTGAAAGGCGAACACGACCTCGTAGGTTGAGGGAGGTGCAGTTGGAGTGGTAGAAGGTGAGGAGGTGGTTGAGGTCTGAAATTTCAGCGTAATTGTAATAAAGGAGCACTCCGTACTGCTCTTTGTCTTTGTCTTCGGACATGGTAGGGTTTAGGGTTTATGCTCGCCGGTTCTGTCACAGAGGGTGCAGGGTTGCGCGATTTAACGGCGTACTTGGCTCCTCCGTTTGCCCCCAGATCCTTTTGGTTTTTTTATTTTTTTATTTATTTTTTATGTTTTTCTTATGTTTGTGAAAAATATAAATTTATAAAAAAAAATTATGCCAGACAAAGTTACACCCTTAAATGTATTGAGAGGTCAAATGTTTAGTGACTATCTATTGAAGTTGGAAAAAAGTTAAATAAAAATTAACGATTACTTTGTTAAAAGAAAAGCAGATGTTAGAAGAGATATTCAAGATTTATTTATATTGAAAAAAAGAGAAAAAATTATTTTTAAATAAAAAAGTGGCTATTTTTGTTTTCCGGCTTATTTCTTTTAATCATCATAAATTTTTTTAGTTAATTCTTTTTAATATTAAAACTTTTAAAACGTCAAATTAAGTAACAGTCTTGATATTGAGTAATTATTTATTTAACTTGTGTGTAAAAAAAAATTAGTGCAATTTTAAAATGTATTTTATACAAAATTAAAATCATAATTAAATGTTATATATAAACCATATTTTTGTTCTCAATTTTATTCTTTAATAAGTAACTGTTTTTTTAGAATTAAATTAATTACTTTATTATTTGTATTGTAAGTAACTATTTTAATAAATTTAATTGTTTCATTAATTTAATTTTTTAAAATTAATTCTTTTAAATTAAAATAATTATTTTTAATAAAAATATTATTCACAAAAATAAATAAATAATTATTTATAGTAAAATTTAAAAAATTATTTATATATTAATTTTTATAATTTTACCCTTTAATTAAGTTTTATTTCAAGTTAAAATAATTACATTTTTTTTATTCCTTAAATGAGCGTTATTTAATTTTAATTTTAATTTATCTTTTTGATAGTCACCTTTTAAATTCAAATAATTAATTATAATAAAAAATATACAAATTAATTATTTTATAATTATTTGTAATAAAAAATATTTTATAGTATAATTAATTTTGTTATAATAAAAAAAACTAATTATCTATACATTTATTAATATTACATTATTATATCAAATTTAACTTATAGTTTAATAAAAATTTGGTGGAATAAAGAGGATATTATGTACACATATTTTTTTCAATATATAGTTTAATTCAAATTTTATTGTTCTAGTCATCTTCTCCTAAATAGTTTATATTTATATATAGTAGTGGATCTACGTGCACAATGGGATGTGGGAGCGCACCACATTGTTTTGTTACAATTGTTATCAATATCTGAAATCCGTTACAATTGTTATCAATATCTGATACTCCCTTAATTTTTTTATTTTTATGTGAAATGGTTGTTGAATTCAAAACCAAAATAATTTATAATTACTTTACTGACTTAATGTCTCAAATATGAGGTTGTTGAATCTCAAGTTCTTAATAAATTTTTCTTACATTGAAGTTTTTCCGTATTAAGACGAATTTTGCATTAATTGTCCAAAACTAAAGTTGTGTTACTATGACACGATTTTATTTAAGTAGATCTTTAACTTCATTGAAGTTATATCAAAATGAGATTACTTCACCTTTTGTACTAAAGTATTACCATTTTAGCATAATTTTAACTAATTTTAATTGAAATCTTATAATTGTATACAACTTCTTTATAATGAAGTTATACCATATTGTTACGACTTTTATTGCGTAGGAATTTCTTTTAAAATTACACCATTTTTAGAATTTTATATTTAAATTACATCAAAAATATAAAAACCCGTTACTTGTCACTTGATTGTGATCATTTTGTTGGGCATGCTCCTAATAAAATTTTAGTATTTAGTATGTACAAATTTATAATTTAAAAATTTAAATATTAATATACATTTATTTTCTTATTAAATTAAGGTTAAAATACCTTTTTGGTCACAATTTTCGTCAAGTTTGGTTAAATCGATCCTAATTTTGTTTTTGTGTTTAAATAGATCATAATTTTCGTCAATTTTGTTCAATTAACACCGTTTAAATCATTAACAGTCGTGAACCGTAACTGTCATCAATTTGGTCCATATATTTGTTATTTTTGTTCAATTTAGTCCTAATTTTGGTTAAAATTGATTAGTTTTGTATGTATAGAAAATGAGACCAAATTTAATTTTTATATAAAAATGATAATGATGTGAATTTTAATATATTATATAAAAATATTTATTTAAAAATGTGAATTTTAATATAAAAATAAAATTTGGTTTCAATTTGGAGAGAGACAAAATTGGTTCATGTTAACAAAAATTAAGACTAAATTGAACAAAAATTACGAATATAAAGACCAAATTAAATATAAAATATTGATTATGACACATGGCACGCTACTAGATTGACATGTGGACATTTAAAAACAAATTAAATAAATCATGAAGTGACACGTGATAGTCATTGTTGCCATTAATAATTTAAACAGTGTTAGAAAAAATAAAATAGATGAAAATTAGGACTTATTTGAATATAAAAACAAAATTAGGATTGATTTGACAAAACTTAAGATAGAAAATATATTTTAACCTTAAATTAATTAATTATATTTATTTTTTATTTTAATATTACTTTTAGTTATTTATTTTTAAAATAAATTCATCAATAAATAACAATAGTAAAATTAATGTATTATATAAAATTTTAGATATAAAAATAATATAAACATATTATAGTTACTAGCGGACACACCGGCGCTGTCACGCCTGTGTATTCGCATTTTTTAATTTTTAAGAAATTTAAGATAATAACAAATATATAATTTTTAAAATAGTTGTTAAATAAAAAATTAAAAGAAAAAGATATGTAAAAAGAAAATTTAAATAATGATTTAAGACAAAAGAGATTTGTAGAAAAATGATTAAAAGTAAATTATTTATAAAATAATGAATTTTTAAAATAATTAATTTTTAAAATAACTAAGGTAAAACGGGTATTATGAAATGTGGACAGAAAAAGAGGAATCTCCTTTTATAAAATAATTAATTTTTAAAATAACTAAGGATAAAACGAGTATTATGAAATGTGGACACAAAAAGAAATTCCCTTTATTGTTATAGAATAGATATATAGATACAATTGGTTATGTAAGAATTTTGTCTTTCATGTTATTTTAGTTTAATATATTTTTAATTGTTTTCTTAATATATATATATATATATTATTTATTTTCATAGTTTTTCATCATCCAATTAACTATACTTTTTAAAAGCAGTTACAAAGTATTATTCCACCGGAAGCTAGCGGCGGGATTGAAAAACAAACTTTTTTAAATTCAAAATTCTCCCGCTTCAACCAAGAAAAACAATGTAGAGTGCTAATTATTTTTGTCGAACTAGGTGTTGTTAACCTTGATTTGATGAGAACGTTGTTGGATGTTTGTTACAATGTTACTGTCTCACAACACCTTGCATTTGTTGAACCGCAATTTATGCCCGAAACCCATACCCTTGTAGGTCCTACTCCCACTCATGAAAATTACTTGACTAGACCATTTTCAGAATGCATCTCTCAAATTCACCTTCAAAATTTATCATAACAATTATTTATAACTTTTACCTATCAGTGTTTACCATGATCAATATTTGGAATCAATAAATACCCACTCTCCTTCACAACCCTTTTCACAAGCAGGTGAGAGGGATTCAACATTTGGTTGGACTATGTGGGAGCTCTCGATGGTGTCGTCCTGGCCGGGAACATTGGCATCGTACATAACTCCTCGTTGGTCGCCGGCGAGGTTGCTGAGGTGGTCGGGGATGATGAGCGTGTCAATTGTGGACGAAGTCGTGTGGAGAGTGGTGACCGCGTTTGAATCGGTGGCTCTCGTTTCCATGCTCTGCTTCTTTTTCTTGTTCTGTGGCTGCACCATTTGATCTCAACTCTCAACCCTTAGGCCTCGATCTTTCTTTCTCATTTTCAATTTAGCACTAGCTCTCACTTTATGGTTTTTAGAAATTTTTGTAATGGAAAATTTGTTCTTTTTTAAAAGTAGAAATGCACTGAACTAGGTTGAAGTTTTGTCTACTGTTGTGTGTATTGTTTGTTCTCAGACTTCTTGAACTATGTGTATAACAACAGTAAAGGAGAAAATTAATGGCGTTTTATTTGTGCTGATCCTCTGAATCTGGTAACACTTCCATTTTTTTTTGTTGACGGAGGAAACTATGTTGTGTTCTGAACTGAAGGCGCGTGTTGTTCGGCTCGTTGTTTAAATTATTTTTTTAATAAATAATAAAAGATAACAAAAATATGTAAGTTCTGGTTCATTTAATATTAAAGTGTAAGAAAATGTGACTTTTATGCTTCTTTAAATAGTACATACTTTTTATTTGCGGTTTACTACATTTTTGCAACAAGGAAAGGTATACAATAAAGTGTTTACTAATGAAGAAGAGTTTTTTTTTTCTTTTCTTTTCTGTATTTATATTTCCAATTATTTTTTAAATTAAAGAGATCTTCTAATTAATGTTGTTCATATAACCTTTGTGTCAGTACTAAAATATATGGTAAAAATATAAATTGTGAATCTTGAGACATGGTTAAGTAATACATTTAAGCATTTATCTATAATATTTAAAGTAAGTGTATTTTTAAGGAAATAAAATACGATTTAATTATTAACACAACATTCCTAAAAATAAATTTTCAAATTATATACATTAACAATATTTAGTTAAATAATTTTATTTATGATTTACAATTAGAATTTAATTTAAAAAAAATAACTTTTAAACTTTATTTTAACACATTATTAAATAGATTATTATTTGGTTCTTTTGAAGATCAAATGAATTTTAAATTGTTTTTTCAATTTATTAAGAATCAAAATTAATAACTTCATTAAATTTATTGAATTAATCATGTAATATATCAAATTTTATCTATTATTAAATTGAGTTGCGTTAATAAAATAACATCTTATAGTAATCTTCTTTTTTTAAAATATATTTTTCTTACATTTTTTAAATAATGTAATATTTTTTAAAATGTTATTGTATTATAATTTAAAATTTATGTACCTATCTCCAACAAATATTGTAACACCTCATTTAATTAATAGCGTAATTAAAAGAAGCGTCACACTGGAATAATATCTTAGCGCAGTCCTGGAGTTTAAAAGTAACTCCATACAACCAACAAAAACGCGTAACGGTGCTAGAGGAAACAAATATAAAATATTCTACAAAAATCAAACTGAAATGTAAAGGACAGATGCTATATGGGTCGTGGCCCTAAAAGAAAGATCATGGATCAGGATCCAGCCGAGGCGGGCTACGCAGCGGAGTCACCATTCCCCGGTTGACCTCGAGAACCTCTCGCTTCTGCTCACATCAATAATTCGATGATCATCGCAAAAGAGAAGCACCACACACGAGACATTCAAACAAGCAAAGGGTAAGGTAAAACCAAAATCATTTCATTAATGAAGTCAGATACATATTCACAGTCCATTATACATACATCACACAAACATGTTACGACCTTCCAAGCAATACACTACGACTCGACTCGACTCATCCGGATACATATAACTTGGTCAGATTCAGCGGATGCTTGCACTTGTGGTGGATACCTCTGCTCACCCTCGAGCTATGTGTTACAAGTGTTATAATGAATTAATTTTCCCTTACCACAAGGTTAGCCCTTAATGAATTTCGGGCCTCCTACTACTCTCACCACATGAGTCAGTCCGCTCTAGGTGAGACTAACTGACTCCTTAGAGTGTCAGGATGCAACCTTACCTTGAATCCTTACCTAGTTATACAGATGGGGCACTACCATGGACATCCACTAACAGGGGCCATGGAATTACGTCCCGACCACTGAAGCACGATCTTGTGAGTCTCACATAGAGGCTCCAAGGAATTATGCGCTGACTCATACTAGACACATTCATACAATCAAGCAGCAATAATCATGCATTCGAACCTTGTGTCCACATTTGTGACCAAATTCCCATTCATTTTCCATGTTGAACCATACCATGTCATTCACCAATCTCATGAGTATAGAGTCTCATCTCATACCAATACAACTGCCATTTCCACAACATCCATCTCATTCACTTTACATGTTAAGACCACATCATTATATCAATTCAATTCACACCACATATATTCCATTCTATTTCTCATGCTGCATACATAAACATACCAATCAATCAATCAACCATCGTATATATAGCATTCCAGCGTAGAAACAACAAGACCCCAACGTATCTCGCTCAAGCCAGAAGCCCTTGCTCAGGCGAAGGGAGTTCCCTCGCTTAAGCGACAGGCTCTCGCTTAGGTGAGATCACGACAGAGACAATGGGAGGTTTCTCGCGCACTCGCTTAGGCGAGTCCTCTCTCGCCTGAGCGAGCCCACCCCTCGCCCAAAAGTGAGGTCCCTCGCTTAGGCTGCACTGCAGCGACACACCTTGAGCTCCCACGCGTTCTCGCTTAGGCGAGCGTCTCTCACTTGAGCGAGATGGTATTTCGCTCAAACCAAGACCCTCTGCCTGAGCAAGAGCTCGAGCGCGAGCTGGGGTTTGTCCTCTGCGAGTCTCGCCTAGGCGAGATAAAGTCGCTTGGGCGAGAATAACAGGTATCGCCCACTGGTCATCCTGCAACAGCCATATTTTCATACCCAAACAATAACTCTAACCAGCACATACATCCACAGTAACATACGAACTCAGAAAAACATAGAACAAGGAAAAACGAACACTAATCACGCCAAAAAGAAGGTTTCTAGCTTCCCTTACCTGGAAGGGTTTGGCAGAAGACTCCTATACCAAACTGGATTAGCACCGTAGCTCCAATGCTAGCTTTGGGGGGAACTTAACGAACTGGAAAAGAATGGCAGTAGAGGCATGAGCTACACAGAGTAACAGTAGCAAGAGTTACAAACACTATGGAGGGAATACTTACGTGAGGAGGGAGAAACTGGTTCAAGCTCGATTGACCACAGTAGCACCAAATCCTAACGGAGCGGGAGACGGCTGTGGCTCTTAGGATCTTATGAGAATGAGCAGCAAAGTGAATTAGGACAGACTCGGAGTTCAATTATAACACTTGGGCCAGCACTAGGCCCAATTACAAGGAACAACCCTTTACTTTAGGGCATTAGAATGTAAGACAAATTTTAATGGGCCTTACAGATATCTTTAAAATATTTATCGACAATATTTTATAATATAATAACTTGTCATATTGTTTTATATTTCTAAAATATTATAATATAATATCTCATTATATAATAATAGAATTAGTATTTTTAATATATAATATTTAACATAGATAAGTAAATTTGTAAATTTATTAGAATTAAAAGATATATTAATTATTTAATAGTATAAATATAATTGACAAAATAATAATAATTTCTTAAAAAATATAATTTTAATGTAAGTTCGATCTTGAACTAGAATTCAGATCTATTTTTTTAATCATTTGTCAAAACTCGGTTTTCAATCAAATTTGTAGGTGAATTACAAACAATGTTATTTAAATAAATATGTCATAAAAAAAATATTAGAAACATTATTATTATTTATCTTCTTTATAAATATTATAAATGATAATATTTAAACTTTTTTTATTGGAAATTGTGATATTTTTAAAAAGAAATCACAAAAGTATGGATACGGGGAAGCAAGAAACTAACTAAGACGATCAACCAATGTAACAAAAACATGGACAAAGAAGTTTTAAAAAAATAAAATAAAAATAAAATAAAACATATTGAAAAGGACATGAAACTCCTTTAATGAAGAAGTAATTAGAGTTTCAACTTCTTATACGCTGTATTTGATAAAATATAAAGTAATGCTTTAAATTTGTTTGAAAAATAATTCTAAAAACTGTATATAAGTTTTCTATCATGTTATTAAACATTTTGAAAGTAAAACAATAAATTAACCCACAGAACAAAACTCGCTCCAAAAGGATTGTATTTTTTTCTTTTTTTCTTTTGTGCAGATTACTTTTAATTATTTAGTATCCTGATAATCCAACTAGGCCTTCTACAAGTAGAGCTTTTTGTGTGGACAAAAAATAGAGTTTTGCTTCCCGCACCCATAACTGCTACTGCACTCCCACAGTAAGATCAAAATACCCTTAACGAATTGTACTCTAACTTTCCGTATTGATTATTATACAAGAGTTATGAAGTGCAGTTAGCAGTTTTTGAGGTGTATAATGCCAAAATCTGAAAATGAAAAAGGGGCCTAATCTCATGTCGGCTCTTTCTTCCTGCATTTCCAAAATTTCTTCTACACCTCCAAAAAAATTTTAAATCCCAAAAATACCTTTTGACCATTTAATTAAAGTCACGCACATCATACTTCCAAAATTACTTACGAATGTCGACTTCTGATAAAGAATACTTCCGGAAGTTAAAAAATATAACCGGAAATTAATTTCTGGAAGTCAAAATATATCATCGAAAGTCAACTTCCGAAAGTTAAAATATATTACCGGAAGTCAATTTTCGGAAATCAAAATAAAGTCGACTTCCGGAACTCAAAATAAATTCGATTTCTGAAAGTCGAAATATATGTTTTTTTTTTCGTTTATTTTTTTTAATTTAAAGTTTTGTTTTAAATTTTGTTTTTTAGTTTAATTTTTTTAATACATTATATAAAAAATTATATATACATTTATATAATTTTATTTTTTAAATATATATATATATATATATATATATATATATATTAAAAATACTTAAGAAATAAATTAAATTAAAAATACTTAAACTTTATATTAAAAAAATATTAATTATGTTTTAACTATTTTTAATCTTAATTAAAGTTTATGTTTTTTAGTTTATTATTTTTTATTTTATTTATTTTTGTATGTTTTCATATTTCTTAATATAATATTTTCAAATAAATTAAATTAAAAAACATTATTTTTTTAATAAAATACTTTAAAAAATTTTAAAAATGGAGAAATATTTTTAAAATATTCTTTAAGAAAAAAAAATTAGAATATTAATATATTACCGGAAGTCGAATTCCAAAAGTCAAAATATATTATCGAAAGTTGACTTCCGAAAGTCAAAATATATTATCGAAAGTCAAAATATATTACCGAAAATATAAATATATAAGTCGATTTACGGAAGTCAATATATGTTACCTAAAGTTGACTTTCGAAATCAAAATATATTACTGAAAGTTAACTTTCGAAAGTCAAAATATATTACCGGAAGTCGACTTCTGATAATATTATTTTTGGAGTGTAGATGGTCAAAGTTAAAAAAGTTAAAAGGGTATTTTAGATAGTTTAATAAAATTTGGGGTGCTAAAGAAATCGTTGGAGGTGCAGGGAGAAACAGCCCCTCATGTTTGGACCGGTCCGGCAAGACGAAGTAAACTTTGATGTACTTGCTTCAACGACGTCGTACCCTGTGAACACAGTCCAAAACTCCAAAGTCGAAACCCTGTATGAACCTGAAGTGTCTGGCGAAACATTGGGGAGGGAAATGGGAATGGCATGGTTGCAGTTGCAGAGAATCATCACCAAAGGAGGTGTTAATTTGATCTCAACACTTCCACACTCTTCGCCTTGTTCTTCTTCTAGATTCTTCTCTAAATCATCCCCCTATATGGGTAATCTCTTCCTCTATCTTCGTTTTTGCTGCATTGATCAATAACCAACAAAGAAAAAAACATGCCCTAATGTGTCAGCGAGTTATTAATGTTTTTGATTTGTGCTAAATGCAGTGAAGGTTGGAATACCAGAGTTTCTAAACGGAATTGGGAAAGGGGTTGAGTCCCACGTTCCAAAGCTTGAATCCGAAATCGGAGATTTCCAGAAGCTTCTTGTCACTCGCACCCTCAAGCTCAAGAAGCTGGGTATTCCTTGTAAACATGTATGTATTCCTTATTCCTAACACTTTGGCTTCGTTGATGATTGGTTTCTGTTTCTTTAGTTTAATGTGTGAAATTAATTCATTACTCTTACCAAATTCGCAAATAGAGTGATTTTTTTTCTTCTGCCTACTCTGTATAAAACTTGGAGTATTATCCAAAAGTAGAATTTGGATGATTTGTAGAGGAAGAATAGGATTACCACTACTGTAGGTGCATATGCCAAAAAAGGCCAGTCTTGTGCGCATTATGTAAAATGGTAATAAATAACAATGAAGGGACATTGGTGAATATTGGCAAGTGGGGTTAAAACTCAAACTAATACAGGCTGAGCTACACACAAAGATATATGCAGTTAACTAAAGAACTAATTGATCTCATGAGCCTATTTACACGTACTCAAGTTACAATCAATCAAGTAAGACAACTAATTAGTAAAGGAATTAAATTTCTCAAGTTCAAGATATTTGGGTGCTGTGTTCATCAGCTTGATTTGTGTTTAGTAAACTCCTGATGAAGCCACTTGATTGGCTTTTTTGCTTTATTAGTTCAATCTATGTTGAATTATGTCCTGGTTTCTTCCTTAACTCTGTAAGTGGATTTGTGTTTGAATATTTGAATTTTATGACTGGCATTGTAACTTTTCATTTTGTTTGGTTGGAGGGGAATTGAGGAAGGGAAATGAGGAGCTGAGCATTCCTCCCCTCCAACATCAGCAGATGTCATTTTCCTTTCAGTTCTCTCCCTTGTGTTAAATGGTCCACTGAAATGAGGATTATGAAAGGGCTTTTTAGAATCTCTATAGGGCTCATAGTGCACCTTGTTCTACAATATAATTTGTTGGACATTAGTAAAGCCATTCCTGTGAGCCGTCATTCAACAGTTTATCCTTTTAAGAGTACTGGTATTTGACATAAATTATAGATCTGAAAAATCCGTATGCAATTTTAACATGCTGATTTTTCTGTCCTTCACAAAATTTATTCTCCTCTCAATGTCTGATACCTTTTCTATAAATTTCCCTTCTGCTCTGTCATTAAGCCATTGGACTGGCTCTGACATGCTAGTAGAAAAGGGTCACATGTAGACATTGTTAAGTGATTCAATTTTCTGCATGTTTCTGTGTTTACTGAGATGTTTGGTGTACAATTTTCTTCTTCATCCTGGCACACTACCTTGGTACATATTTATATTACTGCATCTTAGATGTCTTAGGGTATGTGATTTCCATCAATTACAACAAAGTCAGGTTTTATGATCCTAAATTATCATTTTTACCCAAAATCTTAACATGAGTTATCTTAGATGCCACTATAGCTTGTATTCTACGTCTTACGTTCGCGTATACACAATAAATTTGCACAAATCATAGGGCTGTTATTGACTCTAATATTGAAAGTAAAACGACTCCTTGTCATGGTAGTCAGTTCTTGTGAGACAATTCAGGTCAGATTTTCAATCCCATAACTTGTTGACTGGGATTGAAATGGCCTCACCTTCTGTTAGGATTGAGTTTTTTGTACTTAGATGGATTTAAGATACAATGAATTGATTTGTCCACAAGACTACAAATTGTTCGGTTAAGTTGCAAACTCTTCCTAACGACTAGTTTTTGCTTTGCAGAGGAAGTTAATATTGAAATACACACACAAGTACAGGCTGGGATTATGGAGGCCACGTGTTGAGTCCATCAAAGCTTGATTGTTCTAACCAGTAAGCAGTTACAGTTTGTTAGGTCATATTCCAAATGTTTAGCAGCAGCAGCAGCAGAATGACAATGCTCGACTTTACATGAAAAGATCAAGTCACTTTCTGTAGAGACCACAGATCTTTTCACCACATTTATCTCTTGCGCACAGATTTTGGTATTTTCACCAGTTATGTATAATGAACTTGTCTTAATTTACAGTTGTTGTTTGTTATTTCGTATCTCCGGTGACATCATTGCATGTTATGTGATGCACAACTTATTTTTAGCGAAAAGAATATTGATGGGCTTAAATCCAAAGATGCTATTGCAATCTTTTGCAGTCTGACATTATTTGGTCAGCAATCGACTCAATACTATGTTGAGCTTGATAAAACTAGGCATTATTAGTAAGGTATTATCGGTTCAGTAGAACAAATATATTTTTGTTTTTAGTACAAATAAGAAAAAAAAATACAATCTTGTTAGACATTTTAATTCTATTATTTTTTTAACTATATTAATTATGGAGATATTTGAATACATATTTTTTTAGTAATTGTTACATGTTTGTTAATGGGAAAATAAAATAATAAAATTAAATGCATATTAACATTAATTAAACATATGTAATAATTACTAAAAATCAAATATGGATTTAATTATTTTAATTATTAACTAAGTTCAAGCAAAAATTAACGTAATAATTTTTTTTTCGTAATATATTAAAAATAAATTATAATAATACTTGTTGTACTACATATATTATTTACCCTTTATCTAATTTATGGTAGTCATTGATCGTCATATGTTTGGGCTCCAATCTTCTCTGAGTCATTATTTAATATTTGGACTTCTGAACACAGTTGAGGACCAGTTGGGGTTTTCTATTATGGGCCGAACACGGGGATGTTTACTATTTTGTTTTCTTCATTCGGTCAAGTTTCATCATTATGCAAATTTTGCTTTTAGATGACTACTGCAGTAACAGAGTTATTAAAAGTTGTCTGAGTGATATACTGGTTTAGGGTTCAAGAATTGCAAATACCAGTATCACACTATCGGTTTAGAATATTCTATTTCAAAATGTTTATTTTGAAATTTAAGGTACAATTCTGTTTTAAATGAACTTATTTTTACATGAAAAAGAGAGAGATAAATAAATATATAGGATATATAGGAGGAATGGTGGATTTTATTTGATATTTGATATGATTTGGTGATACATATTCCATGACTGATACATGTTTCAGTTGAAATTTGTCATTTTTCTATACATACTGACATTTAGGAAATAGTTGAGGAAAATAAAGACAAAAAATCTTATCCTAAAATTGTTGCGTGAAAATTATTAGTGATAGATCCACCAAGAGTGTGGGAGGGGAGGGGACCCTATGCATGAAGGGTTTTTGTCCATCATTCCAAGAGGCCACGTGTGGTAAGGGACACTTTGGGCCCACTCCCAAAAATAGTAGTTGTTGTATTTGTACCACAACCCTTTCTCCTTTGTTTCTTTCCCCATTTTTTTTCTTTTGCCTTTTTTCCCAACCACCACCAATTTTTGTTTTTCACAATAATAACAAATTCCCAACAACAATGCGAGAAAAATCAAGATAATGTGCATAAAAAAAAGTATGTTTATATATATGAAATAAAAAACATGAATATATTAAATAGTTTGCGTTGTGCGAGTGAAGGTGGTTTTTTTGACACACATTTTGTCGGATAGTGGGCTTTGGGCCCAACCCAATGTGACCACTCTTTGTTTGAGGGCGTTGTCGTTGGACTCTGACAACTCAAAAGTAATTCTTATGTTGTCGTTTATGAGTTCCACTATTCTCTTACTCTTCTTCCTATCTAATCATATTAATCTATTCAAACATTGGGCTTAACTGCTACTTATTGCTAAACCAACCACACAACTCAGATGTCACTTCCATTGCACTTTTCCTTAAACTTTACTTATTATCCAAAATACTTCTAAAATTGAGTTGTCAGAAAACATTTTCTTAATTCTAATTGCAAAACTAGAATTATACAATAAAAATGTTTTTTACTTTTTCATTCTTTTGAAAGTTTATTTTTTGAAGGAATGAGTTGTGAATCAGTGTAAGCATCGTAAAAATAACATTTTCTTAATTCTAATTGCAAAATTAAAGTTGTACAATAATGAAATTTTTTTACTCTTTCATTCTTTCAAAATATGCGACTTTGCTCAAATTTTCAGCTGTCCATCTAAGGTAACACCAGGACATAATTTAATTAACTAAAAAACATATATGAAATTGAAAATCGTATACCATCTAAAAAGTGGATAAAAAATAAAGGGACTACAATTACAATTTATTCTCAAAATTATCCAATCAGTGTACGATTCAAGAAATCAACAAATATTTTTTAATATTGCGTTTATGAACATTTAGGTACGATGATATGGATATTTTATCAAATTATATTGACCTTTTAGAATTTGAGAAGTTCACAATTTTAATAAATCTAATCTGGTGATTTGTTAATTGAACTAATAGCTGACACATAGATGAGTTCAATTATTAGGACGTTGAATTGAAAGGGTCATTGTTGTTTTTTCCTTTCTCTTTTGGCCATTTGCTTTGATTTCGATAAGACCAAGGCAGAAGAAAAAGAAAAGCAAAAGAATTAATATAATTTCTTTTGTTGGCTTCTGGATTGAAGAATTTGCAAGTTCTTTCTTTTGATCTAACTGTGACATGTCATTTGGCAGCACATGCATCCAGTTATACAATCAATTACAGTTTCATCTGAATTTCTGGAAGAAAGTGACACCCAGAAAACATAGCATTTTCGCATAATGTAATATAAAAGAATAAAAAATAAAATATATAGTATTCCGATCAGAGACAGAAATTCCAAAAATTTGGAATTTAATATATAACTTGTTTAAGGAATTTCATGATCTTATCTTTGGATTTGTGGTAGCAGGTTAAACAGAGAAAGATAAAGTGGAATGATAATTTTTTTTTTCACATTATTTGGTTTCTGAAAATAAAAATTAAGTATAATTTATAACCTATTTTACTTTTACAAAATTTAACCTCAGTATTTTAAAAGTAACAAATTTAAAATATGAAAATTGTGAAAACTAAACAGTATTTTATTCTATTATAAGATCGATTGAACATACCACATCCATTAATGATCAGACAAAGGTAAATTTATAAATCTTACTCTATAAACTAATTTTATAAAATTAATTTAAAAATAAAAAATTATGTTTCGTTACATTATAAAAAATATTCAAGTAGTAGAACATAATATTTTGTTCCAACTTGTTTAATTGTCTGTCTCGTGCTATGGAGGGGCTTGGCCATCCAAATTTCTTTTACACAAACAAAAAATAAAATGAAATAAAAGTATATATTTTTCTTTAAATTTTAAATATTTGATTCCTTAAATTTATATACACTTTTAAGAAAAGCTTTCGCATCTTAAAATATATTTTGCAGATCAGCCTATAGTCCCATGATTACAATAAGCAACCAGGGAAAGACATTTTAAGGATTTTGATTAAAAAAGAATAGATTGTTTTGGTCGTAGTTGAATAGTTTAATATGATTTGTTGGTCAAAACATATGAATATTGAGTGAGACAAGAACAACATACAGGTAAAAACAGCAAAACTAACAAAGAAAATGTTATAAATAGTAAAGAGGTTATAGTCGTTACTTGATGATGCTCTTTAATCAGACAATAAAAGCAACATGGGTCATTACCCAAATTATGATGGTTCCTAACATATCATTACCTCAACATAATAATAATAATAATAATAATAATAATAATAATAATAATAATAATGTGCAGTAAAAGTGAACTAACGTAAATCAAGATTTTGTAACCATGACACGAATGATGACGCTAAGGTAAGTTAGTTTTTTTTTTTTAATATTCAAACAAAAGGTTTGGTTTGTGAAAGAAAGCAATGATCCATATTTTATCTTGTTGAAAGAGGTTAAACTCAATTTTCAAAATCATTGATGGAACAAACTCCATTTTACCTAGTACAACAGAGTAGCTAGGACCACATTTGAATGTTGAAAACCAAATTGTTGAAAAAAAATGTTTTCCAACAAACAAACTCAAAAGTTTTTTCATGTTTTTTATAGAAAGACTTACATAATTTTCGGTTAATCTTATTATTTCACCTTGATGATTACTTGATATACAACATGGTAGTTACAAAGAAAAATGCATTCTCTGTACTTAAGAGGGTATTTTTTTTTCTTAGTATTTTCCATGAATTAATTTGAGGCAATAGTTGATGAGGAAAGTAACAAACAAAAAGGAAGATAAAGGTGAATGGAAACCAAAAGGAAGAGAAAAATAAAGAAAAAGAAGAAAAGAAGAAAGAGAGAGAGAAAGATGGCTTCTTAAATGGAGGCACATGGATGCATGTGAAATGTAGTGACTAATGAGAATGAAAAAGAATAAACCAAAGGCCATTCATAATGTGATTTCATGCAACTTCGAAGCGGCAACCCAACAAAATACACATTATATGTATTTGTGGTCCCTTTCAATTAACCATCTATGCAATCAATTCACGTTTTCATCAATTTATGAATCATATATCAACTAACATTTTTTTGTTGTGTAGTTTTAGTTTTGGATAACATATAAAAATAATCAATTTTAAAATTATGTATCCAAAAAGACAAATAAAATACGATAAAAATTTTACCACTACAAAAGAAATGAGTATATGATAATAAAAATTAACAAGAGAATGAAATTTTAAACTACATAATATATATAATTTTTCAGCGTTAAAAGTTGAATAAATTAAAAAACACAAAAAATGATATAAAAAGTCTCTCTCTCTATATATTAAAGAAGTCACCATTTTCAATAATAAAGACTCGACTTTGATACACAAGAGTTGAAAAATGATTTTATCTTTTATTTCATTAAACTATTTTTCTATTTCTGAAATTGCTGTGTGGCTGCCGTGAAAGGAAACCCTACCTTGAGAATAAAAGTGAAATGTGATTGCCACGTGGATAGACCTCATCAGAGAAAACTATTTTAAGACTATACATAATTTGGTCAGTGAGAATGTATACCTAACACTACCACATCTTTATATTATGTGCTTTTTTTTAATAAATAATTTAAAAAAAAAATTACAATTAATTTCTTCACGAACAAAAATATTTTTATTTATTTTTTCTAATATTTTTTATTTATTTTTAAGTATGAAAAATAGGTTTCGTATGCATGGGATGAGAATGGGCTTGTCACAGTCTGAGCATGTGGAACTTGACAGTTGTAATGTGGTTGCCCTTCAGCCACACGTGTCACCCTTTTATTAGAAAAAAGGTACCCCTTAAAACTCGCTAATCCCTTCATCCAGAGGGTAGGGTACGTAGGGTAGTGTAGGGTCCAACCCTAGAGTCTTTATCCCACCCTCAATCACTGTCTGTTCAAGAAGAACAAAGTTTATGCAAAGGTGCATTAAAAAAAAAAAAAAAACACCCTTTCTTCTTCTTCTTCTCAAAACACCATGTGAAACTCTTCCCCATACACTCACATTCTCACATGCAACCCAATGCATAACTTAACCCTTCCTTAATTTTGTAGGACCTCCCTCCCACATGATATACATATCAAACTTCACCCTCTTTTCATTTTTTTCCCCACTTCACTACCTTTTCTCAATTTGTCGCCTTCTTTAATTACTTTCCCTTTTCACACAAAAAAAAAAAAAATCCAAAACTACCATCTTCTTCATCTTCCTCATCTACCACCTCACACTCTTTCTGATTCAATCTTGCACCTCAACCACAAGACACGATTTTTTTACCTTTTTCTGAATAACGTGGCTATAGTATTAAGACCCTTTTGAAGATACTTATCTTGGTTTCGTGGTGTTAAAGCAGGAATAGGTTTGGCAAGTAAATAGTTGAAATGAGTAGAGTTATTGGTTAAAGAGATTTAATGAGTTTAAGCATGGTGCAGTGAACTGGAATGATAGGTCACCAAAAATGGTGAAGCAAATCACAGTGGGATAATATACATGCCGCTAAAGCTGTCATGGACCGTCGATTACGCGCCTCAGGTGCTTTTCTTTATGGAAAATTATATTATAATTTTTATTTTTACTATACGATATAATTTAGGATCAATCATTGATTTTTTTTAAAATAATAATAATAATATATTAATTAATAACTCACATTATACAGAAAATAAATACGAAAAAAAAGTTATAGTGTTATTATCATTTTATTTGTATTTATCTTTTTCTTCACCAAAACCTGACAAAACACTTAATTTTTTTTATTAAGACTGCAACTTTTTACTGATTTAAGTTTTGCAAATAATAATATTTTGGCCTTTTTTTTATCTATTTTAATTTATAATTCTAATATTTTTTAATTATTTATTTTGACTTTTTTTAATAATGTAATATATAATGATCGAAAGTGTGATAAATTAAAAATAAATAATTAAAACATATTATCTTTTGTATAAATTATTTAGTACTTTCGATTAATTCGCAATGGTATAATGGTATAAAGTGACTAATTCAGTGTTTGTCACGAGGTTTGGTTTTTGACCCATTTCCATAGGTAATGTTCAAGATTTCTAATATATGTATTAATGAGACATAATGAATAGTGTGATTTTAACAGGTTTCTTAAACAAGTGAATGATAAAGGATTTTAATCACACTGTGAAAATGTACATTTTTTTTTTCACAGAGAAAAAACAGACATGTATAATTATTTCACATTTTATTTAAAAGAATCTTGTAAGCTGATGTAACTTTTGATGTATCTTGAGATGTACAGCGATATATAATAACTTTTTAAGATATTAGTATTCTAGTTTACTTTTCTATCGGTAAAGGTCTAAACATTTACTGTTAAATATATTTTTTTTTCTTTAACTTCTTAGTGAAAATTTGAATTAATTTTTCTCGAAAACTTTAAATTAATTTAGTCTCTATATTTATGAATACATAAATTTAATTTTTAAATTAAATTTTTATAAGTTTATTTGATGTTTTGGACGTATTTCTCATCTAATATTGAATCGAATATATGTCAAACGGAATAAATAAATTAAAATACTATAACGAAATATATTTGAAACCTTAAATAAATTTAATAAAATTCAGTTAAAAGAACTAAATCCACTCATTTATAGATTTAATGAATTAGATTGGCTAAAGATTTTCAAGAGGTACTAATTCTAATTTTCACTAAAAATCGGAGGAGTAAAAATATATTTAATCCATAAACTAAATAATTATAATATTCTTTAATTTTTAAATTTTAATATATAATTGATGCAATTATAGATTATTTTTATAATTTAGACAGACCGCAAAGTACATCACTTTGTGTGTTTTATGTTTTATTATATATTTTTTTCTGTTATATTTTTCATTTATTTTCTACACGCAATTTAAAAATTATATATAAATTTTGACAGTTTATAATATATATATATATATATATATATATAAATTTTTATTTGACGGAATATAAAAAATATATAAGTAAGTTTGCCTATAATTTTAGTTTTTTGTGAATTATATTTATTTGTTAATTTTCATACTTTTAAGTAGAAGTATAGCTAAATTGTAGATTAACGTGATATTATAAATATTATTACATTTATTTATTCTTTTTTATTATTAAAAATATTATTTTCAAATTATTGAACTTATTTGTTGGAGTTGTAGCTTTTTTTTATTTGTCATAGATTTTGAGTTGTTAGTTGGTAATATTAAAGTACAGATATATTTTTCTTACACCTTTACTTTTGCCCTCTCACCCGGTCAAACAAAAAAAAAGATCATGGTATATATGTTAATATATGGAAAGTATTATTTTTCTAGTAGAAAAAAAAGTGAACACAAATTATTTACTGACCGAATGAGTTAATAGTTATAGATGTTCTTATAGAGTTTAGAAATTTTCATGATCATTCTTGTTCCTACCTAGGTTACAAAAATATTTGTATTTTTTGATGTTATCAATAAAATCAAGGTAACCATGTGTATTTATTATTTATGAATATTTTAATACTAATTTATAAATGAATCAGATGTGATATTATATTATTCATATTTGTTATATTATTCATATTTGTTGATATTTATTATTTGTAAAAAATTAAAATTAAAATTTAATTTATATTTTATTAAGATAAATTAAATTAAAATTAAAATTTAATATATAATTTATTAGATTAAATTAAATTAAAATTAAAATTTTATTCATTTTTTTTTTGTAATTCACATGCACTTGCAAGTATTTTTTGAATGAGTATTCGACATGTAAACCAGGTAGGTACTATCCATGCTTGACTCAATCTACTGTCATCCCTAGTGCAGACTTCTAATGTACCTAACAATCTTTTCTCGATCACTATCTAGTTCTTGGTTCTCAACACTCGTCATTAGGCTTTCGGTTCACAACTCTCGTCATTGGACTTTCAATTCTAAGTCTATAGGTGGGGGTAAAGAAACTCCAACCATTAAGTCATTAAAGAATTAAATTGAGAGATCAAAGTATCATTAGACTATCTAAAAGGCTAACCTTTTACCCTTAGTTCTCCCTCTCTTTATAAGGATGGGTTTTTTACCCTTGGTGGATTAGTAAAAGCCCAATTATAATTAACCTTGTTTCACATTGTTTACTTAACACTAGTGATCATTATAATTAGTGTGAGGCTCGGCTGAATGCCATCCAGATCCTGCTCGTGGTTATATAATCATTGGAAAGTCAATCCTAAACACGACTCATTCGATCAGCCAAGTGTCAACAAAGGTTTTACTTAGATTTCAGGTACCAACACGATAGTCAAGATGTCCTCCAATAACTTGTGGTGCCGATTCAATATCACCCACCACGCTATATGTGGTTTTATTTTAAATTTTATGTTAAATTATTCTTTGTCTCTTTTTTGGTCAAGAAATGTCAAGTTGATCCTCCAATTTTTTGTCTCAATTTGATCCTAGTTTTTGTAAAAATGATTCAATTTGGTCTTTGCCATTAGTTTTCACAAGCGATGTTAAAGTGAATGTCACGTGTCAATTTGTGATTTTATTTTTATTTTTATTTTTTTACATATGTTACTACAAGGTTGGTGGAGAGAGTCTTAATTTGGTCCCTACATTTATTTATTAATTTTAATTTAGTGAAATTTTTCTAAAAAAGAAGCAATATTATCCCCTTTTAAATTGAGATTCAATTTGCTTTTGTATAAATTTTATGTTAATATTCTTCCTAAAATTGAATTTGTTTATTAAATATTTATAAAAATATTTTAAAACAAACTTTAAAATCTATACGAAATATTTAGGACAACTCACATAGGTGAACTAATAGAGTTAATTCTTAAATTTGAGAATTATACTATTCAACTTATTACTTTTAATTTGTTCATGTATTTTTTTGTTGCATGATTTGTGTTCCGTGTGTTTCACGCTAGATTTAACAATCACATTCAAAAGATTTAACATAAGATTTATACAAAAATTAAATTGAGTGTAAATTTAATATGGGACAATATTGCTCTACTTTTATAAAATTAAAACTAAATTAAAACTAAAAATAAATATAAGAACTAGATTGAGACTCTCTATCCGTGTGACACATGTGTTGAGTGTGGAGTAACACATGAAAAAAAAAATTAAAAGAAAAACTTAAAAAAATTCAAAAAAATTACAGATTGACACATGACATTGACTTTAACACTTTTTATAAAAACTAACAACAAAAATTAAATTAAAAAACTTTTACAAAAATAGAACTAAATCGAAACAGAAAAACAAAACTGAAAAATCAATTTAACACCTAACAAAATCAAGGATAAAAAAAAATTAACCTAAATTTGATTTCATCGAGCTTGGTCCGACATAATTAGCCATACTTAAAGGGATAAGTTGTGCATGATTTATCTCGAATGCAGTCCACAATGTAATGAATTTTTATTATACACGTTTTTAGGTAATTTTTAGTTTAACACTAATGTTACAGTAATTTAAAGTGAAGCATCTTGTATACTAATTTTAAACCGAAGAAAATCTCCTTCCCAAAAAGAAATTGGGAATCCCAAACTTTTGGATTTTACTGTATCTAAATTTGAATTGGCCACTTATTTTTACAACATTTTATTTTAAAGAGAAAATAAAGAGCTGAAATCAGTAAGAAAACTAATTAACAGGGTATAAGATAGAGTTGTTTCTTCATAAATAAAAGAAAAAATTAAATTAATTTTAAATTATGAAAAAAATAATTTATAAAAATCATCTGAGAAATTTTTATAAATTTGTTTATTAAAAATATTTTTTAATTTTTTTTTGTTAAAAAGTTGATATCTCGATCAAACATGTCCAAAATTCATCCACAGAAAAGGAAAAACTCCCAAAATAAATGAAGATTACCTAAAGCTATTTTGCTTACCCATAAAGCCGAATGTGAAGTTCGGCCTAATCACATTGGATCAATTTGTATTGCTTCCCTTTGTCATGAGCTTTTCATTTTTCATTTTTCACTTTTCAAGCATAAATGAAAGTTCCTATTGTTACACGGAATGTAATTGCAATTATCTGTAAACCTTAAATTCCTTTCATTTTTGTAATTCGGTGTTGACAGTAATGAACCTTAAATAGTAGGCGGATAGATTTTTACGACCTTAAAAAATCAAGAGCACTGTGCATATTTTCCTTTCCTTTTTTTAGTTAGATTTAACTAGACATCAAAAACTGTAAAAATAAACAAAACTACAAAGCTCGAGATCTTCCTATGATAGACTTTAAATTTCACAACCACTCTTTAGAAGCATTCAGGATGAATTAAAAAAATTCTATAGAAATTTGTGAAGGAAGAACAATAATATGACTTCGGAAGATGTTATTTCAAAGCAATAATTTGAAGTGATATTTTATTTATTTTTCCAGATAAATATTGCATTAACGAGTTGTTCATTTATGAAGGAAGTGGTTAAGAAAAGAATAAAAGTAGGTAGCATGTTGACATTCAATTAAATATGAAAGAATAAAAGAAATAAAAAAAATGGAAGGTGGAGATGATAGTGGAACTCGAAAGAAGGAGGAATAAGCAAATGGCATGTACAGTGTACACGATAAAATACATGAATCTGGAAACCAATAAAAACGATATAATTAAAAAAATAAAACAAAAAAAAATAAGAAACACCTGGCGCAATATAGCCTAGGCTGTTGTAACCAACGCGCGCGGTCAACTCAACGCGCCACCGTCGAGACCAGCCGGAGCGCCGCCGGAGAGTAATTCTGCTAGAGCCGTCATGGTTCGCACTTGCATCTCCAAGGCGGAGATATAGTCCGTGGCTTCTTCCAGAAGGTTCGGGAACGAGACCTTCCGGCAACCGGGAACCAACCGGCTGAGAACGCGCGCTTTCTTCTGCACAGCCGGTAACCGGTTCCTCCTCTCCCCGCCGTTGATCCTCGTTCTCTTCAATCCGGTGGACGACGTCCTCTTCGCCTTCTTGTGCTGCGTGCGGAGCTTCCTCCACCGGCCGAGAATCGCGCGGCTCCACCGCGTTCGGCCTCTGGCGGAGGCGGCGAGAACTCGGTCGGCGGTCTCGCGGACTTGGCCAGCGGCCCTAGGCTTGGCCACCGATGATGGAGTTCGGCGGAGAGCCTCGACGAGGCGGCGGGAGTAGATCCGTTGCTCCGCCTCGGATCTCCAAGGGATAGCGTTGGCGGAATTGTGATCAGCGGCGTGGTCTCCGATTTTCCTGCGCTTCTTTTGATTAGATTCTCGCAACGTTTCTGAATTACTTGAATCTACGTTGGGCTCCAACGACTCCATAGATAATTGCAATTGAATGATTTGTCGGTTGAGGTGAAGAGAGACGAAGAATTCGAATGAACAATGAACTGTGAAAGAAGTTGATGGTGTTGGAAGCAAGTGAGGGGAGGAAATTAGAAGAGAAGAAAGAGTATAAAAGGAGTTGAAGTCACGGGGAACCACGCGTCCTTTAGTTACTCACATTTATTGCCCCTACTCTTTCCTTTCCCATCGTTTTTCTGCTGTTTTTATTTAATAATAGTAGCAATCTACAATATTACAAAATACAAAATGGAATTAATAAAATTCTGTCATTTTATAAACTGTGATACATTTTTATTTTAATCTGAAAAAATAAATGAATATAATTTTTTTAAGTGTTAAATAATGAGTTCATACCGTGATTTAAGTTGTTTATACAAATGTTATTTTTAGATTTGATGGTAAAGTTGTGCGCTCGTTGTGAAAAAGAAGTATATAAGGCTTAATTCTTAAACAAAGGAAGAGAAAGAGTTTTTAAATATATGGAAATAAAAAAAAAGTGTATAAATAATCTTGGGGTAATAAGATAGATAAGGGAGTGGGAAGTTTAAGTATGAGTTTAGTTTGACTAATAAAGCGAAATGAAAGATTAACCAACAGCAACGATGTGGTTTGAATATGATAATAATAAAATAGGGAGGGATAGAGACCTCACATGGGGAAAGTTGAGGTTTATTTGATTGGACAAGATGGGCTAGTGGACAACTTGCCTAATTAATTTTATCGTATTCTCCCCCAGTTCTAACTAATTCCCCAATTTTGATCCCTTTTCAATTTATAATTTTTATTTGGGTTGAAGAAACTTAAAAAAATTGCAAGTCACGGGAGGCACAAAACTATTTGTAATTAATCACACTATTATTTTCTGTGCCTCTTACGGATAAGATCTCCCATGTTCCCTCAATCATCTTAACTTGCTTACAAAGATAGAACCTAAGAAGAGAGAGAGAAAGAGAGAAGAGGGGACAAAAAAGAAAAAAATTGAAACATGATTAGGTTAACCTATGTGTCTAACTTTGGTTTGGCGCAACATTACCTATACCTACTGTTACTTAAGTCTGCCTCATCTCGCAGGTAAAACTCATTCCGTAACATCTTCAAAGTATGTAAAAAAAGTTGGAGTGTGTTGATTGGTTCCTGAAATGGGGCCAAAGTTGTTTGTTTTTATTGTTGGCAATGATTAGGGGGTGATGCACCCAAATGGAAGCCAAAGATACAGAAAAAGGAAGACATGTGGTTGTTTTCATAGCACTTTCTATCACCTGGCCCTCTATTTTGTATTTATTTATTTGTTTTTCAATGTATGATTTTTGGACTCACTCCCTCCCTCAGACGGTGTGGCCAGGTTTCATCCACATTGCCTCTGATGAAGAATAATAATATTCTACTGTACACTGCCCTGCATTATTGGTAAACCAAGCACTTCATTTTCGCCACCATGTTAAATATTTATCACCAACAACAAACCTCACAATAAAATAGCTGTGGCCACAATGGAAAATTGGAAACAAAATCTCTCCAAAATCTCATCAGCCTCGTATCCAAATGGCAAGCCAGAGAGCTCTGTCTCCCTCACAGAGACACGCCTTGCTGTCTTAACTCCTTCCTGATATATTAAACAACATCGCAATTGGTCCAGTACAATGATTTTTCGCATTCACCCAACAAACAAACAATACAGTATTAATTTCATTGTTTCATTACCATGTACAGTTCAAAACCTATGTGATAGTGAGACCGAGAGAGACCTCTCCTTTCAACGGATATTTTTTCACCGCATGGTTGGTTACTAATCTCATGTCCTCGTAGTATCAAACACATCGTCAAATACTGAAAAACCAAGAAAAATCTTATTATTATATTCATTTGTATATTCGAAGTTATCAGAAAACCAGAAACCATCTTTACTCCTTAAGAACAACCTTTTTTTTTTTTTTTTTTACCTTTCTTATATAGATTTGCTCCGAATCTTGTATTTTCATGTGGGGTTACTTACTAGGATTTCCACTTTAAAATCTTGTCATCAATCCATGTGAGGAGATATGACTTATATGATGTGATGAGACTTTTATGCAGCTCCTCTTCTTAGTTTATAATCAATATTCAATTTGACTTCTCCAATTAACCAATAATCCCATTAACCATGTTCCGTGAAGAACCCAATTTGCGTTTTACTTCCTCGTTTCGGACCATATTATAATAATTTGCTGGAAAAGTTCAGCTCTTGCACAAGCATTAGTGTATATATATATATATATATTTATATATAATACAAAAGATTAGTTATAGCAGGTGACCGCATGAGACAAACAACATTCATTAATGATGCTGCTATGCTCCCCAACATGTTTTTCTTGCATTAAATAACCTCAAACCATGTTCTGCACTTTCTTGTTTCTTATATCTTTTCACCTGTTATGATGCATGAATGGTTGACCTTGAACAGGCAAAGCAAGCGCCGACTCATCACAATATTTCACAATTTTAGTCACTAATTTTTCTTCACAGCACTAAATAAAAAGAAGATGAATCATCTCTGCATAGAAAAATGTTTATCCTACGAGAATTCAATTACGAAAAGCACTAACCAAAGTAGTGTAGTAGAGAATTGTTAGGCAGAGGTTTAATTTGGGATTTGGTGCAACTAACGCGTTTCGCTCTGTCTTATCTTGAATATTATTATATAATAAGTGTTGTGTTGTGGTGAAGAAGACTGTTTCTAGAGACTAATTAATTAATTAATTAATTAATTAATTATGGTTCTGAGCATTCTGAGAGCGAATAAAACACACGAATGTCCAATTATTGGGCTTGGCCACCCCACAAACACAAGCTTTATATTAATCTAACGCAACTCTTTGCCTTGCTAACCAATCCATCCCTTGCTTATCCACAAAACAATCATAATAATCATGTTTATTTTCTTTAATATATTCTATTAAACGTATTCTTCAATGTCATTACACACTTTCTGATGTCATCTTATTAGGCTACAGACCTGACACAGACATTGCAATTGTGAATTTGGACGGATCTCATTGGAAGATGGATGTGTCTTAACAACGTCTTTATTTTATTCGTTAATGTTTTTTAAATGTAAATATCGAAGCTATTATTTTTATGCTTGTCATAAGTTTTTTTAATTTATTCTAACTATTGTTATTGTTTTTATTACTTATGTTTATTTAAATTGCCTGAATTATGAAAAATATTTTTTAAAATGTTGAAATGTAACCCAACATGGTTTTAAATATACTCAAAAGTAGCATTCTTAATTACACTGTCTCCGGAGATTTAATTATTGATAATCTTCTTGAAAGGAAAAAATAGACTTTGATTGAAAGAAAAATTGAACTGTGCGATAGAGGTTTGTTGCTGTGGAGTTGAGAAATCACTGTCCGAAGGGGGCCTCACAACAATTTTACCTTAATTTGGTTAATATAGAAGTGTATTAATTAGATGTTAATTATTTAATCATAAATAATAGATTAAGCTTTTATCTCACACTTTTGCATACATTACAAAAAGACTTAAGATACTAGCAAAAGAACTAGATCGTTACGCTTATTTCCATTAGCGTAAACCGTGTTAAATTAAAATATTTTATAGATATAGTAAATTTACACTAAAACTTAAATATATCATCCTACACTACAATGGTAAATTGATTATACATGACAAATTTCTCCGACCAATGAAATTATCTATTAATGTAATGCATTTTAGTGGAATTTTAGAAACTTTCATGCTTATACTAGTAAGAAGTTCAAATATTATTAAATATATCAACGGTGATACGAGAAGGTTAACTCGAGATTTTTTTATTGTCAATTATTCATATACAAAATTTATATTTTTCTTTATTTTTCCTTCATTAATTGTAAAAGTAAAATTCAATGATTACTTACTATGATACTTTTAATTCAAATTTGCCATGATATGAGACGGTCATAAACATATAAATAAGACTTTTTTTTATGCCCGTAATAATTTGAATTTATATAAAATCCTTTATCTTATTTTCAAGTTTTTTATTATCACATTTTTTTTATTATGAAATTAAATCACGCCCTAAATTATCATTAATTATTGGTTTTACATGTATGTTGGTTAAACTTGTAATTGTAACAAAGAAATCTTATATGGGTTATGAAATGAATTTTTCCTTCACTTCCCCTTTCTTGGTATTTTTTTTATTTGATATCCTAAATTTAAAACATATAAGTGATTTTAAATTTATAATTTTTTACAAGTCAATTTTATAAGGTTGAGTTAATTTTAAAGTCTATTTCTTAAACAATAGTTTTTATTGTTTGTTGGATATATTGTGTTACTCGTTATCGAGTCACTATCAGATTTTCATTTATATTTAGTCTTATATTTGATATATATATATATATATATATATATATATATATAT
>Ga0209589_1000096_pt1:0-37500 | contig 88913 bp, 24 predicted proteins | sample CowpeawhiteBW_FD_187525 | JGI IMG/M metagenome (GOLD analysis project Ga0209589, IMG submission 187525) | Root nodule microbial communities of legume samples collected from California USA - Cow pea white BW (SPAdes) (version 2) | ecosystem: Host-associated > Plants > Roots > Nodule...
TTGAGCTTTTCTTAATCACTTTTTTAGTGCTCATGCTTGAAATTATAAGATTCATATCAATTCAAGCAATATATAAACCTCAGATTTAAATAAAATTAAGAATAAGAACGAACTGTGTTACTTGGGGTTAACACCACTCTAATTGAGTGTTACTTTTTGTTAAAATATTCTTAATTATTTTAATTCATAAATAAAATGTGTGACGGTTAAATTAAACTTCACTACTATTATTTTCTCTTTATACCTTAATTACTTAAGGATATTCTTAGAAATTATTTAATTACAAGAAAATTTAGTTCTCAAACTAAAAGTAACCTTTTTTTAATTGGCGAAATTAGTTATATAAGTTATAGGAATGAAGTAGTATATTTTGTAACTTGATCGAAGCTGACACTCATAACTAGGTTGTTTATATATTTTTTAATCCTTTTTATATTTTGAAATAATTCTGGCTTATTAGTCTCCTGAATCAATTTTTTAAAATTTAATAAAGTAAAAAAAAACAATTTTTCCTAAATTTGGATTAATGAAAACAATATTAACAACCCTAAAGTTTTAATGTTAAACTTGAAATCATGAAAAACTTTTTTTTTAATCAAATTTAGTAAATCACGGAAGTTAATTTTAAGGGAGTAAAAAAAAAATTAGGATCAAATCACACTCAATTTTAGAGAGAAATAAACGTAATTAAGCCTGTATTTAAAAAACATCATACCTATATTTATTTATTCAATTCATATTATCGCGTTTTAATGCTTAAATAGAATTGGAACAGGAATGAGCGATTAAACAGTTTGAATATTTTAGTTACACCAAAATGAATGTGTATTGAGAATTTTTTTGTTAACTTGAAAAAGACGCACGCGTGAATATAGAGCAAACTTTCTGTCTCTTGAATAAAGATATTGTTTACAAGCATTAACGGAGCAAAACAAATGCTAGCAATTCTATGCGAGTTCAATCAAGCAACGGGTTCCGTTGATGTTGTTGATGTTGATGATTCGGTGGTGGTAGTAGGAACCTGGTCATTCTCAAGCTGACTGTAGTTACCCTTCTCCTTGAAGAGTTGAATGTGATGGTGCTTGCAGTAGAGTTTTCCCTCGTGCGTGATGAAGTTGGAAGAGCTTATGGTGCAACCTCCATAGGTACATTTGAAGCAGCTCTTATGGTAGGGTGTGCCATTAACGGTTACCCTCTCAGTGGGATACACCGTCTTTTTGCAGCACACACATTTGTCCCTGGTTCCCAAGAAGACGTTTGCGATGCCCTTAGAGTTCTCACTTTCGATGATTGGTTTCTCTGGTTTCTGAACTTTGGGTGTTCCCTCGAAGCTTTTGTCCAAGCTTCCGGTTCGCTTGTAAAGTTGATCGTAATGAGGTCTGCAATATAGGACCCCCTCAAAAGAACAGTAGTTGCTGAGCTTAAGGGTGTTGCGGCAATGGTGGCATCTGAAGCAGGCTTTGTGGTAGACACGGCCATCAGCAGTTAGCTTGTCGACAAGGTAAACGGTTTTGTCACAAGCCATGCACTTTTGTGTGGTTCCTCCGAAGCTGGCCATGGCTTCTTTCTTTATTATATTATTATATCACCAAAGGGTGATGAGAGAAAGAATGAACAAGAGAGAAAGAGAGGAAAAGCTGCACTCTTTGTTGCAAGAATTTCCTTTGCTCCTTCTCCCTTAAGCTTCTTTCTCTTTCTTGCTGCTTCCGATGATGAAAAAATGGAGAGCACAGCAAGGGTTATAAAGAGACAAATTGTGGACACGAGTGAATTTCGGATCACCTTAACAACCACGAATATCAAGGAGTGGTTTTTATTTCAGTAATTAAATTGTGGTTCAGATGAACGGAGATTTGTATAGATTGTTCTACGTGTCCTACATTAATTAGGGTTTGTTGCAAACCCACAATTTTCTTGAATAAGTCTATTATAGTATTTATGGATACTCTAAATTTAGTTGAAGATGAATGCATAAGTATACATTATTTTAAATAGGAAAATGGTGAGTACCATTTCATTTTTCTTCACCTATCTACCACCTAAAAATTCTCATATATGTACTTTTTTTATTTAATTCTTTCTAAATTATTTTATTTTTAAAATATAAATATTTTTTTATTGGTGTTAAATTGTAAATTAAAAAATAAAGTGTCTATTTATCATTATTCTTTTAAATAAATGGTATCCATAAGTTTGTTCTTTTATATGAGAACCAAACAACAGGTTTACCAGCAGCAGAGTAATCCAATGGCCAAGAAATATGAGAACGTTATTAAATTCAAATTCAGATGAAATCTTTTTTTTATGTTAATTAAAATAAACATTTAAAAAATTATTTATTAAATTAAATTTGAAAAAATATTTTTAAAAAATAAATCCAGTTAACATATATTAAATTATATTAATAAAATTTATTTAAATTTTTATTAAATTAAAATTAAAGTGAAATATATTTTATTTTTATGTTAATTTAAACAAATATTTAGAAAAATTATATAATTAAAATGTTTATTAAATTTTTAATTTAAAAAATACTTTAAATAAATATTAACCGAATTTTGTAATTTGGAAGACTGTTTAATCAAATTCCGATATCCACTGAGCTACTTAATACGATTTTGAATCCTGATAAATTTCTAAATCGAATTTCAAAATTTGGTAGAAATCTTAACAGAATTTTGAAATTTGGTGAAATTATTTATTCATCGAATTTTGAAATCTATTATTTTTTTTAACTATATTCCAAAATGCATTTATTTTGGGATGAGTGAATGAGTGCCGAGTGTTATGAGAGAGTTAATATATATGGAAGAGAAAATTTTTACCGTACTAAAAAAAGTCAAAAGACTATTCTGACTTTCAAAAATAAAATTGGAGGTACTGAAACTTTCCTTTGAGGAACAGGAAGAAGGCCCCACGAGTTGACCATAATGATCGGGCCTTCAAAATAACCTGCTAATGGAAAAATCGAAGTGAAGCCTTGTAACGTTCCTATTTTATTTATATCTATATTTATGAATTTATTACACAAACAATTTTAATATGTAAATTTCATATACAATTTAATAAATATTTAAATAATTAAAAAACTACTTCATAAAATTGTTTTTTGTGGTGTGATATATATAGTTTCATTTACCTATATATATATACATTTGACTCACAAAAGAGATCAGCGATATGATACTAATAAGTTTCGGATTAGATGATGATTAAAAAAATGTTATTAACGTATAATATTTTAAAAATAACTCGAAATAACGGAGGGCATTTGTTCTGGTGGTTTGATTCTAGATGTGGGTGCGACTGGCTTTGAGTTCGATGCACTTTTTAATTCTGAAGTGTTTTTTTGTTAAACTTTGCTTTTGAGGGAACTTTTTAAGCATTAAAGCTTGCTACGGAAAAATAATTTAATATGCGGTATAAAGTTTACTTAATTCTAAAAGTAGTAACTAACAATTTTAAGTAATTAAACCACACTAGAGGACTGGGCATTTGGTCTAGTGGTATGATTCTCGCTTCGGGTGCGAGAGGTCCCGAGTTCGATTCTCGGAATGCCCCCAGTTTTGATTTCTGTAATCTAAACCTCTGATTAGTATTCAAAACAACTTAAGTTATGGACCTTTTTTAAGGTGAGATTTCAATTATGGGAAGTTAATTGCTCATTTGATTATAAGCCAATAAACTTTTATTGTTTATGCAAATAAGTGAGGACTATATTAGTTTTCATTCAATATTTTAAAATTTACTATTTAATTTTTTTTTATCAATTAAAGGGATATATTTTTTTATGAACCACAGAATTTATTACAAGCCACCAAATGTATATGTACCACAAATTTGATTAGAAGTCACAAAAATCAACACTTATCGCTTGCACTAGGTGGCTGACTTAAAAAAAATGTCAAATCATATATGCAACATAAGGGGAATAATGAACAAATGAGTGGAGAACTGCATATTAACTTTTTAGAGTAAAAAAATAAGTGCGAGTAGAATATTACTTTTTTTACAATTTTAAAAAATTTACTAATCAAACTTTTTTCTATCATCGAAAGGGATGTACTTCTTATGTACCACAAATTTGATTAGAAGTCACAAAAATAACCTTTAATGGTTGCATCATCGAATAATTGTCTTGAAAAAAAAAATGTCAAATCAGATAGGCCAATAAGTGGGAAGTTGCGTATTATTTATCGTACAGTTTTTAAAAATTTACTAATCAATTTTTTTTTATCATCCAAAGAGATAGACTAATAAGTGCGATACAGTAAGTAAATAGGTGGGAACCTGCGTATTTCTCCTCGTACAATTTTTTAAAAATTACAAATAAATATTTTCTAGTAATCTAATGTGATATACTTTTTATGTACCATCTACGAATTTGATTATAAGTTACACAAATCAACCCTTATTCCTTGCAGTAAGTGGCTGACTTGAAGAAAAAAAATAAGTGAAATCATATCTACAACATACCTGGGAATAATGAACAAATAAGTGGAGAACTACATATTAATTTTTTTGTACAATGAACAAAATAAATAGAGAGCTGCGTATTTCTTCTCGTACAATCTTTTAAAATTTATTAATAAATCTTTTTTAGTAATCCAATGTGATGTACTTCTTATGTACCACCCACAAATTTGATTATAAGTTAAATCAACTCTTACTCCTTGAACTAGGTGGTTAGCTTGAAAAAAAAAAATAGGTAAAATCATATCTACAACATAAGTGGGATTAATGAGCAAATGAGTGGAGAGATGCATATTAATTTTTTTGTACAATGAAAAGATAATTTGGAAGTTGCGTACCTTTTTGGTACAATTTTATAAAATTTACTAATAAATCTTTTTTAGCAATCCAATGTCATGTACTTCTTTTGTACCACCCACAAATTTGATTATAAGTTACACAAATCAACCCTTATTTCTTGCACTGGGTGGCTGGTTTGAAGAAAAATATAGGTGAAATGATATATGCAACATAAGTGGGAAATAATGAACAAATGAGTGAAGAACTGCATATTAATTTTTTGTACAATGAAAAAATAAGTGGGGAACTGCATATTTCTTCTCGTACAAATTTTTTAATGAACAAATGAGCTAAAACAGGATATTAATTTTTTGTACAATAAAAAAATTAGTGGGGAGCTGCGTATTTCCTCTCATACAATTTTTTAAAATTTATTAAAAAATCTTATTTAGTATTCCAATCTGATGTACTTCTTATGTACCACCACGAATTTGATTATAAGTTACCCAAATCAACCCTTATTCCTTGTACTAGGTGGCTGGCTTGAAGAGAAAAGAATAGGTGAAATCATATATGTAACATAAGGGGGAATAATGAACAAATGATCTAAAAAATGCATCTTAATTTTTTATACAATAAACAATAAGTCAGGAGCTGCATATGTCTTTTCGTACAAATTTTTAAAATTTACTAATACATCTTATTTAGTAATCCAATGTGATGTACTTCTTATGTACCACCACGAATTTGATTATAAGTTATACAAATAAACCATTATTACTTGCACTAGGTGACTGGCTTGAATAAAAAAATAGATGAAATCATATATGCAACATAAGGGGGAATAATGAACAAATGAGCTAAAAACTGCATATTAATTTTTTGTACAATAAAAAAAATAAGTCGGGAGCTGTGTATGTCCTTTTGTACAATTTTTTAAAATTTACTAGTAAATCTTATTTATTAAGCCAATGTGACGTACTTCTTATCTACCAACCACAAATTCGATTATAAGTTATACAAATAAACCCTTATTACTTACACTAGTTGGCTTGAATAAAAAAAAGGTGAAATCATATATGAAACATAAGAATAATGAACAAATGAGCTAAAAATTGCATCTTAATTTTGTATACAATAAAAAAATAAGTGGGAAGCTGCGTATTTCCTCTCATAATTTTTTTTTAAATTTACTAATAAATCATATTTATTAAGCCAATGTGGCATACTTCTTATCTACCACCCACAAATTTGATTATAAGTTATACAAATCAACCCTTATACTTGCACTAAGTGGCTGGCTTGAAAAAAAAATTAGGTGAAATCATATCTGCAACATAAGGGGGAATAATGAACTAATGAGCTAAAAACTGCATATTAATTTTTTGTACAATACAAAAATAAGTCGGGAGTTGCTTATGTCCTTTCTTACATTTTTTTTAAAATTTACTAATAAATCTTATTTAGTAATCCAATGTGATGTACTTCTTATCTATCACCCACAAATTTGATTATAAATTATACAAATCAACCCTTATTACTTGAACTAGGTGACTGACTTGAAAAAAAAAGGTGAAATTATATCTGCAACATAAGGGGGAATAATGAACAAATGAGCTACAAACTGCATATTAAATTTTTGTACAATAAAAAAAAATCACATATTTCCATTCGTACAACTTTTTAAAATTTAATAATAAATCTAATTTAGTAATCCAATGTGATGTACTTATGTACCACTACAAATTTGATTATAAGTTATACAAATCAACCCTTATTCCTTGCACTAGGTGGCTAACTTGAAGAAAAAAAATAGATGAAATCATATCTGCAACATAAGGGGGAATAATGAGCAAATGAGCTATAAACTACATATTAGATACGTGTGGAGCTGCATATTACTTTTCGTACATCTTTTTTAAATTTACTAATTGTCATAACCTCGGAAAAAATCTCGACAGGACGACAAACATAAAAAAACATTTTAAAATATAAATTTAATAGAGGGAGTCGCCGCCATAGTTTTTGGGAAACTATGGAAAACCTACAAAATGGTTTGCGAAACCGAATCAGGATCGGGAGTCGGTTATGTGTAAGAAAGGTATTAGCACCCTATACATCCCTCCTAAGCCAGTTCCCTTTAATCAAGTGTGCAAAAATAATTTGATTTTAAAATATTTTTTTTCCAAAAAATCAAGAAAAACACACTAATATGAATGAAGAAAACATTTTTTTAAATTTTATTTCAGGGCTCGATAAGGTATTTAACCTTGTTCCTACAAAAATGAGAAATCAGGGTTAAGTAATTCTCTCTTAAAAACAAATTATTAAAAACTTCAATTTGATTAATATCCCTTTTTATCGTTATTATTTTTTATTTTAAATTTTAATGTATATGTATTATTTATCAAGTAAATTTGAGACTCAACATGATAAAGAAAAACATTTAATTATCAAGCAAGTCTGAGACTAGACATAATAATTAAACTTTATTTAAGAAAAAACATTTAATTATCAAGTAAGTCCGAGACTGTACATGATAATTAAAACTTATTTAAGAAAAAAAATTTAATTATCAAGCAAATCTGAAACTAGACATGATAATTAAACTTTATTTAAGAAAAACATTTAATGATCAAACAAATACAATAGTAGACATGATAATTAAAATTTATTTAAGAAAAACATTTAATTATCAAACAAGTCTTATACTAGACATGATAATCAAACTTTATTTAAGAAAAACATTTCATAAAAATGAATTTATATATAAAAAACATAAAACCAAATGAAACATAAAGCATGGGTGTGATAGCTAAAACAGGGGTGCATGCAGCATAAATTTATAATTTACAATCCGATGGAGTGTTAGCATTTACAATGAGTACAAAGGGTAAATGAACAGAGGTGCAATGTACAAGAATGGGTGCGCAAATAATGAATTGAGTTAACCTATATTGAAACATATGAAACTACTTCTCTGAAAAACATTCCTAGCCGATCCAAATTAAGTAACCTCACTTCATTTTAATCTAAATCTCTTTTCAACGAAATTATAAATGGAGTAATCAAAACAACCTAAGTTATGGACTTTTTTTAAGGTGAGATTTCAATTATGGGAAGTTAATTGCTGAACTCGATTTATGGTGTTGGTGGAGGTTAGTTTTTATCTCGTTTTTTGTTTTGCTAATTAAAAAATTACACACTTCGGAAGATTTATTTAAATATTTTTTTCCTAACTGTGTTATTATTATTAATATTAAAATGTGTTAAGTTTACTAACTTTTTTTTAGAAGATTTATTTGAATATTTTTTTTCGTAACTGTCTTGTTATTATTAATATTAAAATGTGTTAAGTTTACTAACTTTCTTTTAGAAGATTTATTTGAATATTTTTTTCGTAACTGTGTTATTATTATTAATATTAAAATGTGTTAAGTTTACTAACTTTTTTTAGAATATTTATTTGAATTTTTTTTTTCGTAACTGTGTTATTATTATAAATATTAAAATGTGTTAAGTTTACTGACTGTTTTTTTTTTCATAAGCCCATTCGAAACAAAAAAAAAATTGTAGAAACCAAACCCTGTGCCTTTTAATAATAGGACCAACCATGAGAAACTTAGAATTGTATCCGCGAGCTGATTTATATACTTCTTTTTTCTTATTTGTTAATTTAATTCATCAAAGTTTGAATTTGAATCTGGTTTAATTTTTATTATTAATAATTTAAAACATGTTGTTGTGGTACATTAAATTTGTAAATGTTATATTTGGATTAAATCTATTAAAAGAACTTGTTTGACACAAAACACAAATATAATTAAAGGACATTATTATAACCATAGAATAGTTCGTTACAAATATTAAAAAATACTATGAAACTAAAATGATAACATGATTTTTAATTAATGAACACAAACTTAAATATAAATTATTTGCATTAAGGTACATACCATTTTTTCTTGACTATAACGGTGAGTAGTGATTATGGGTTGAGTTGAATAAGATTTAGATAAGTCAATTACTTAACTTACTAAACAAATATAAAGTATAATTGTGAAGTTTGTATCGTTCATTTTAAGAAATTTAGAGATAAAAATAAATGAATTTAAGAGTAAAATTTTTTAAAATTTGTAAATGGTTTGATTGATGTGATAAATTAAAAATGAAGTTTAATAGAACAAAAATATCAAATTGTTCTTGATTTTGAAAACAATTTAAAATTATAATTAGATGACTTAGATTTATTTTATAAAAAAATATTAAAATAAAATATTTTAATAAAAGAAATTACTTTTTCAATTTTTTTATAACAATTTTGCGGTCGATTAATGTTAGGTATCTTCACCTTTCAGTTCAAGAATCTATTCGTTCATGAGAAATAATTAAAAAATAAATGAATTTCTTTATTCTTTCGTTTTTTCCTCTCTCAAATGCATAGAAGTGAACAAGTTTTATTGCTCTCTTTTTCCTGTGGAAAAAATACAAACGTTAAAGTGAACACAATTTCAAAATAGAGTAAGAAAAAAAAAATGTAAACTCTAAAAGGAGTGCTAAAATAATATGGTTTTAATAAAATAATTTACTATAACATTCATTAAATTAGTAATTACAATTCATAACAATTTTATGTATTATTAATCATATTCAAAGTTTATAATAAAAATATTTGTTATTATTTATCATTATATTTATGATGATATTTGTAAATGTAATATATCATTGATTGTTTAATAATCTTTTGCTAATCACTGCTAAATTTATAAATTTATTAGCATTATAATAGATTTATCATGTGTTACATAGGGGATGTATTTATTTTCTTAGAAATCTAGTATATGTGTTATTTTTAGAATCTAATGTTCATTTATTCGTAATATATATATATATATATATATATATATATATATATATATATATATATATATATATATATATATTACTAAGAAAGAGATGCTAGAAAACACTTTTCTTAATATATTAAAAGTATATTACGTGTAATTATTTCAAATAATTTAGTTATCTTATTTTACAATATATTTTACCCCTTTAAATATGTTAATTAACATTGAGTTGGAAATTATGTTGAAAATTTAAGTCACAGTAAAACTAAAAAAGTTAAGCAACTTTGTTTGTATTATAAATTATGTTGGAAATTTAAATCACATAATTGAATAATTTATAAGAAGAAAAATTTATCGTCTTAAAATTTTAATTTTAAATTTGAGGTGATGTTATTCTTTTATATTTATGGGATTAGATTTTAATTGTTCTTGAGTTTCTTCAACAAATTGATTTTTCAAAAAATCTATAAATGATATGGATTCCTAATTCATTTGGTGTTATGTCTTCGTAACAAATATTTCCGATAAACCAACCAAATTAAACATATAAGAATTAAAAAAAATATCGTCCATATAAATAAGATTAAATCAAAACAAGAATAGACTTAAGACGCATAAAACAAAATAAAGTATTTCTGATACACATTTATATACACACCAACTTCTTTAACTTTCTCTAAAGAATTTATTTTTCTATTGATGTACTCTACAATAAAAAAATCTAAGAGCTTTTACCAAGCTTCTCCTTTTAATAAGGAAACCGAAAATAAGCCATCAAATGTTTGGTTGATCATTGGAGAGGTTCCAAGTTCATAATGTCCATTTTTTTAAGATTTGGAAGTTGGCAACCTTGACTTGGTAAATTAAATAATAATAAATGAAAGTGATCATTAACAGTGAAAATGTATGTAATACAGAAATGTTTTTTAAATCAACAAATGAACCAGAGACAATGTGAAATATATATACAATTAAAACTAAATGCCCATTATTCTCGAACAAGGGCATTTGGTCTAGTGGTATGATTCTCGCTTAGGGTGCGAGAGGTCCCGAGTTCAATTCTCGGAATGCCCCGTCGTGTTTCTTTATTTTGAAGTGTTTTTGTAAATTTGCATAAAATTAGGCTTTTGGTCTTTGTGATATGACTCTGGGAATGCCCTTCATTTTGATAATTTGGAAATTCAAAACCTTGTCTTGATTTGTTAATTGGCAATTAACTACCAAGATGCACAAGGTATTATTTCTAAATTAGCCTTTTGGAGCTTTGGAAGCTGACAAGCTTCACTTGTTTGTCTGTTTTGATAAATAACAATTAGCATCAGAGGCACATGTGAATGAGGGTTGGGATCATTGATTGCTACATCAACAGTTTTAGCTGCAAAATTTTGAATACCAACTACCAAGTGACAAATTAATGCAATAAAATATTATGTTACAAGTCGTAGTTGATCTTAAAATATTAGATCAGAGGGGTAAATAAGTAAACTCTCTTTTATTCCTTCACTGTAACAGCAAATTATTTTGTCTTTTTGTACGCAATCCTAATACAGGATTGCACAAAATGTGACGTGCTCAGAAAACTATTAAGATAGATTCATGTTAACTTTTTCTATCTCATTGTGGGCATTTGGTCTAGTGGTATGATTCTCGCTTTGGGTGCGAGAGGTCCCGAGTTCGATTCTCGGAATGCCCCATTTTTTATTCACATTAATCTATGCTTTTTGCTATGTTGGTGGAGTTTATGCAGAAGATCTGAAGCACCAAACTTGCCTCTATCATTGATAGATTTCAGTCGTCTGCACATATGGAGCAAACTTTTTGCCTAGACAATGCTCCAGTTTTGTCAGTATTATCGCCCAAAATCAGCACGTGAATCCAATTTAGTGAAGGTTTGCTCAGTAGTCAAGAATTTCATCTCTTGAGAAAGGTAATTCGGAATAATCAGCAGCTTTAATAACATAACTGCAAGTTCCACCATAAAATTCTGATGTTAGGATACAGATAATCTAAAAGGAAATTATACATATTATGCCGGAAGAAAATGTGAAACTGAAAATTTGAGAAGCATGGAAACAACAAAGGTTAAATTTCTCTTTTGGCAATATTACATTCGGTGAAGTCCAATTTCAATAAATCATATTATACCTCATCAATACTATTTTAGTACGAACTAGATGATCTCAAGAATCTTCTGCGTCGACCCTTCTTCTACTTCTCTATGGATTCCTCTCGGATCTGCTTGTTGTGTGAATTCCGAGGGTGAAGGTACTTGCATGCACTCCGACGCTCAAGTCAAATAGTGATTCGTATGAGGTGTATGTAGTAAAGTGAGAAAACATACCCCTTGTAGTCACTAGACCCTAATTTATACTGTTCATTTGACAAACCTGTTATTATTATTTGCGGGTCGTTCATATTCAAGGATCAACTTTTTCTTTTCTGACTAAGATTGTACTGCACGTATTTGTTCTTTCCTTATTGACTGAGATTGTTCGTATGTACATTGTCAAGAATCAACTCTTTTCTTATTTACTGAGATTACATGCTTCTCGTCTGTACATCATCATCCTTACCTAACTGGTCACTATCTACACCATGCTGGCCACTTTTCCTTTGCCTGCTGGGCTTGCGCATGCGTCTCCTTCCCTCTCCCTGGGACCGGGATATGACCGACCTATTACCCATACACATATTATCCTAATAGTTTTCACTTTTTGCAGTGATGGTATAAATTCCTTCGATAATTTCAATGTGACATAGAACGGAATGATGTGTCACTCTCTTTTGTTTATTCTGAGTTGACATACGATCTCTAATAGATCTTCGGATCGAAACATATATATTTCAAATATAAGACTAAATATTATTGTTGATTTATAGTGATGTGATCTGAAAGCAAATGACCCGATAAATTTTACAAATTTCATTAAGATAGACATTTTAAATAACTATTCTGGTGTATTATAAGTGAACTTTAATGTTAGTTCAACGCTTTATATAATGAGATTTGTATATAATATAAATTTGCCTCACATCTCTATCAGATATATAATCTCTAACATAAATGTACTTAAATGATCATGCATGCATACCGAGATAAATCTAAGCGTCTTCTCTTTTAACTCCTTTAAAATGTAGAATAAAACACATCACATACAAGATGATATAGAATTACAAGAACAAATGAATGCAAAATATTTTGATACCCTGACGAGAAAACACGTGACTTATAATTGCCTGTCTATGTAAGCAAATCTGGTTATTTTATGTGTGGGAGATTGTTGGAGTTTAAATATGAAAGTGAATTCTCACATTAAATAGAAATAAGGTGCTCAATATACAAGTGAGAATGAAAGACAAGTCTAATGCTTTAAGTTTTGGTTGAGTGTAGAAGGAAGCTAACTTGTTTTGGATTTCACTGTTGTTCAACTGGTGAAAATCTGTGTGCCCCACTGTCAGATTCATAGGAATATAGTGAACTTTGCGTCAGGAATTCAACGAGGGCATTTGGTCTAGTGGTATGATTCTCGCTTAGGGTGCGAGAGGTCCCGAGTTCAATTCTCGGAATGCCCCTTATGTTTTATGTTTGTGGTGCCTTTGTTTTTCTGTAACTTCATGCGGTGAAAAAGACAATGCTATTACTGATGTCATGTGGTGAAAACTTCAGAATCCAACCAAATCAATTTATTACTTTTCGGTATAACTACCTAATCAATTTATTATTTCTAAATCTTAACCTTTGACATATGAAAGCTGCCAAGCTTGACTTGTTAGTTTGTTTAATTATAAAATAGGCTGAATGTGAACGCCTTGAAAAGAATGGTGAGATGCATTAAGAGTTCTGATTGGAAATTTGTCCGTAATAAGAATCAACTTGCCACAAAAGTTTAATGACATTAAATGGCCAGCCATAATTGGTCTTAAATTATAAAACCAAAGGGGCATTGCAAAAACTAGTTACCTACCTATCTAGGTAAGCAAATATGGTCATTTATATGTAAACAATTTTAAGGAGGTTTAACTATACATAATTTTAACTTGGCCCCATTTGCTTCAATGTGGGCATTTGGTCTAGTGGTATGATTCTCGCTTTGGGTGTGAGAGGTCCCGAGTTCGATTCTCGGAATGCCCCATTCTTTTTTCATATGCCTTCAGTTCTTTGTTTTATGAGCCATTCAATGACTGTATCAATGTTGAGATCAAGAAGCAACAAAATTCTCTTTTGGTGATGGATTTCAGCTACCTGAACTTGTTAAACAGTTCCATAGGTACAACTAAAGCTTCAACTTGATGCAAGTTAGAGTGCCAACAATTTTTACTGATGTCATGTGGTAGAAGTCAGATATACAAGTTAGAGGCAAAGTTTCAACTTCATAATACATCTTAAAAGTTTTCGCAAATCAATTTAGTAGTATCTATAAAATTGGCACAACAAGGCTTTTCTGTGTAGTGAATGTAATACATCTACAGTTTTAGCTAAAAGATTTTGAGTACCAAGTGACAATTTGCCACAGAAAATGTAGTAGAATATGGTGTTGCAAGTCATAGTTGGTCTAAATATAACAAAACAGAAGGTAAATATGCAACATTTGAACTCTACAATTTTACTATGAAGCAATACAATCAACTATGTTATTTCAAAGTAAATGATGAAGGAGGTTGTGGATTGTCCATGGTGCCTAGTACTAAGACGTATCATACATCAAAACAAATAGATGAAATCATATTACACACATTGTAAGACAAATCAAATGTCGATCAAATCACTCGGATGTTACTCAGACGAAAATTTTAACATATGATTAGATCAAATCACATGTCTGTACTTAAGCTTCTGTCTAATTACTTCTTTTTACATGCCAATCTACAACAGTATCAGTTGATGAAGTTTCAACAGAAGATCATGAAGCACCAAACTTTACTGTCATTGATAGATTTCAGCCCCCTGCACATATAAAACAAACTTTTAACAAATATTATCACCTACAATTATCTTATACAGCATTGTAATTTCTACTTTACTATAATGAAAATGTTTAGGCAAACTTTTGACTTTGTCACCATCATAGGTATTATTTATTTTGATATACTACTTTATAATTTTCACTTTGATAGAAGTTAACAAATATAATTATAATTATATTACAGTCCAGATTCTTTATTGATTTTTTTTGTGTGCTGTCGAACATTAAAAATACGAACATTAAAAATACACTGTATTAATATTTTAAATATTTTTTAATATATTTTAAAATATCAAAATTAATGATAATCAATGTATGGAAACACAATGAAAAAATAACACAACAAAATACAACAGAGAATCCACATTCATTATATTAACATGCTAGATACTCTTTATTAGTTCATAAAAGATATTAATACTATTATATATTTATTAATTTATTACTGATAGCATTATAATAAGTTAAAAACAAAATATTGTAGTAAATATATTTATTAAAATATATATATATATATATATATATATATATATATATATATTAGTTTTGGTCTAAAATACTAATATTTGAGGTACAAAAAAGATTTATATGTAGACAAAATAAATTATATGTCATAAAAGATTTATATGTAGACAAAATAAATTATATGTCATAAAAAATGAACTGCTTCAGTTTATTTATAAGGAATAAGTACGCAAACTTTCTTTTTCTTTTGTCTTATTATTTTCTTGCGGATATTTTTAAATAAAAAACTTCTATTGAAAAAGCGATTAGGTTAGGTCAGATTAGGAGAAGAAAAATGAATAGAGGATTGAGTAAGATGATTGGAGCTTAGGGTGCGAGAGGTTCCGGTTCTTCCGCCGCACTTTTCGTTCTTTGACGATTTGGAAGCTGACAGGCTTGACTTCAGTTGGTAAATGGTATAGTCAAATACCAACTCACAAACACCAGGTTTCATTTCTAATTTTACCCTTTTCAATTTCTGGACGTTAAAGAACTTTACTTGTTAATTCGATTAATTAATTAACAATAAGCATCAGAGAGGTTGCTGTGATTGTGCTGCGATGAAAGGATTCATTCTTTAACTGCTTGCCACAGAAAATGTAATACAATAATCTGTTGTAAGTCGTAGTTGATAATTATAATATAAAACCAGAGACAATGGCACAGGTTCGATTATAAAGAAAAGCAGGTAAAGAATCTAAATTAGGAGAGGTCCTCACACATTTAATGCTCAATAGTTCCATGACTTGAACTCCATTGTCTCCAAAACAGGGTATCTATACGGAGAAAGTTTATACATTAAACCAGAGTGGTAAATTAGTAAACTCACTTTGATACCTTGATTAGAAAAAACTGGTTTGCTTGACTTACAATTGCCTATTCAGGTAGTATTGAAGAGAATGTGGCATGCGTATGCAATTCTAAAGTAAAACTCAGAGATTTGACTTTGCCCAAATTCTCTCAATGTGGGCATTTGGTCTAGTGGTATGATTCTCGCTTAGGGTGCGAGAGGTCCCGAGTTCAATTCTCGGAATGCCCCGTTTTTTTGTCTTTACCTTAATTGTCTTGATGTGTTTTTCTCATCGAGAAGGCAAAAGGAAAGCCCTGCATTCTCAGACAGAATAGAATACTTGTAGTTGCATTTTTTTTTTCTTAGAGAACCAGGTGAAGATGCAAATCACAATCTAAGCAATCAGTTCTGTTTGTACTTTGTTTGACTATTGATATGTCTTTTAACAGTTAAGCTTCAAGACACCTAGATTGTATGATTTACCTATCTCCCCACATGTTAGCAAGCATCTGTTTTAATGCTTAGATTGTGGTATCTGGTCTTAACTCTAAGTATGCGCCTTGTGAACTATATATTCTACAAGCAATTAAAATATTGCTTAATCAACTGAATAAGGAAGGAGGTTTTGAGTTGTTGTTGATCATGTAGACACCCTTAAATATCAAATTCTTACAAACAAATGTATCGACACAATTATATCTTTAAATCCTTTTCACATGTAATTAGCAAGTATCTTATTTTGTATTTTACAAACACTCGGTGGAATATGTGATTAACCTTCATATCAAAACATGCGGTGTTGAATTTCAGACCACTGCACTTAGAAACAATATTAGAATTGTGAAGTAAAAATAATGTTTCAACTTGTGTAAGAAAAACAATACTACCAACTTACTGATTTCATGTGTTAAAAGTCAAATTTACAAGTCATAGAGGCAAAGTTTTTAACTTCATAGTATAGCAAACCTTGAAAAAATTTAGCAAATCAATTAATTACCTTTTGATATAATTAGCAAACAACAGATTTTGCATGGTGAGGCTTTTGGTCTTGTCATCTGATTCTCACTTAGGGTGTGAGTTCCCAAGTAACTCGAGTTTGTTAATCCTTATCTTACATACCAACTAGCAATTATTTCTTAATTTTAAGCCTTTGAAGTCTAGAAACTGACAAACTTTACTTGTTATGTGGTATACTTATAAAACAATAAGCATCAGGAGCTGAACGAGAATGTATTGGAAGAATGATTAGTAGTTTTAACTGGAAGTTTTGCAGTAATGAGTGACAACTTGCTACCGTAAATGTAATTAAATTATATGGCAATTCATTGAAAGTCTTTAAATATTTAAAACCAGAGTGGTAAGCCAACCTTCTTTCATGTATTGACTTGGAAAAACAAGTTATCTTGACCGAAATCTAATTAGCCGTCCAGGTAGCCAAATCTTAGAATTTGTATGCAATTTTACTGTAGAACTGAAAACCATGGAGGAAGAAAATAATAATTTAGCCCACATTTTTCAATGTGGGCATTTGGTCTAGTGGTATGATTCTCGCTTTGGGTGCGAGAGGTCCCGAGTTCGATTCTCGGAATGCCCCTGTTTTTATTCATTTTTCTTTTGTGCCTGTTTTATTCTAAAGTATATGTTTGTTGTCCATGATGCCTAACAAATGTATAAGCCAATCAACAATTGTACCTATGTTTTAGGAGTTCTTTTTATTAAATCAAGAAGCAAGAAACTTCTCCAAACCAATGGATTTCAGCCCCCTTAAATTGTGAAATGATAAAACATTAATGCTGTGTTCATTTGGGGGAGAGTAATTGAGAGAGAGAGAGTGAGTGGATGGGTTTGAGTTGATTTAAGAGTGAAATTTGTGTTGTTTTTTTTAAGGGATTTAGAAGTGATGGTGAGTAAATTTAGAAGTAATTTTTGTGAAAGTTTGGGAAAGATTTGATTGATGGGATAGATTAAAAAATATGTTTTAGTAGAAGTAATAATGAAATTACCATTTAGCCCTTAGTTTAATTAGTGTCCGATCCACCACCCCGTATCCGATCCACCACACAATGTATCCGATCCACCATACTCGTATCCGATCCAGCCAAAGGAACGAATCCAAGACCAGCGGATCCGATCCAGCACAAATGGGATCGAATCCAAGAGTAGCGTATCCGATCTAGCACAAATGGGATCGAATTTGTGTTTGCAGCAAGACTTCTCATGGTTGCAGCTCCTCATGGTTGCAACGAGAGTGTGTTTGCAACGAAGAGGTGGTAAATGGGTAAATATTTAATACCGCAAGCCAATCCTACCAAATCTTCGCATTATGCCCGTGATTACAAATTCCAGAGATTCCTGATATCCTCGCTATGCCATCTGCACAAATACTCTTAAAAGAACATCACATGAGCTCTCATTTCTTTCCTCGCAAATATACTCTCTTTAAAGCAAACACAACATAAAAGTACAAGTAATGTTTCAACTCTTGAAAAAGAGAATGCTATCATTTTAGTGATGTAATGCAGTAAAAGTCAGATGTAGAAGTTAGAAACAAAGTTTTAACACCAGAATCTACCCTAAACTAATTTCATCAAATTGATTGATTAATTTTTTATAATTTCCAAACAATAGGCATTAGGGTTTATTTCTAAATTTTATCGTTTTGAAGCTTTGGAAGTTGACAAGCTTATCTTGATAGTTTGTTTGTTTAAATAATAACAGACATGATTGCCTTCGGATGAATAAAATGATACGAAAACAGTTTCAGCTTGGATTTTTCTGTACCATGTAACAGCTTGGCACAGAAAATGGGATAGAATAATGTGTCTGAAGTCATTGTTGACCAATATGAAACCACAGGAGTAAATTTGCAAACTCTCTTTGATATCTAAGTTAGAAAAATGAGTTACCGTTACTGTTATTAGTGCTCTATCCAGGAAAACGTATCTGCTCATTATTAAGCAATTTTACAATAACACTACTCATCAACTACTTTAATAGAAAGTTAGAGAAAGCATTAAGTTGGACATTAATATTTCAATAAGGGCATTTGGTCTAGTGGTATGATTCTCGCTTTGGGTGCGAGAGGTCCCGAGTTCGATTCTCGGAATGCCCCTTGATTTTTTGAATTTATTTGTCTTTGTATTATATTTTTGTACTGCACTCTCAGCGCCCCTTTTTTCATATTTATTTGTGCTGTATTATTCCCATGTGTAGGTTTGCCATTATTTTTAGTGTGTTCTTTACATTTTTACTCGGCACAAAGACATGCACTACATTCACCCTGTTTGCCGAAGCAATACTTGCAGTGCAGTTTTTTCCACCACAAGAACTGGAGATAGCAACTAGTCTTATCAATGTGGCAGAATTAGCCTTTAGAGTTCACCAGCTACACAGATTCCCAAGAGGCACGCAGAAGTTACTTTGATTTTTGTATCTGTCCCATGGTTTGCAGGCATCTATTACAACACTGAGATAGCGGTATGCATTCTTATATTCGTTTCAAAAGCATTTGAACTCAGCATTGTACAATGAAGTGATTACTAAATCAACTAAATTGTTTCAAAATCTATAAGGAAGGAGATTGTGAATTGTTGTGTTGTCCATGATGCCTGTCACAGGAATATACCAATTTTGAAAAAGTGAATGAGTTCAAATTGCATAATTATTTATTCTAGTCCATTCGACATCAAACATTATCAAATATCTTATTTTATAATATTCAACACTCGGATGTTATATGTGATAAGCTACATGTGAAATCATGTGCCGTTTTCAGCTGTTGTATAAGCCAGTCAGCAAAGGAAAAGAAAAACTGTTATGATGCTGAAAGAACTTCAGTCTACATGATTCAGTCTCTAATGCTATTTAGAAACAGATACATATAGAAAAACATAATCTACCTTAAAATAATTTGACCATTTTGGTTTATTAGTTATTGTATAATCAGCAAACAACAAGCTTCAGGATTGATTTCTTGATAATTGTGCATTGCACACAATGCATGAATGAATGTATGTGCACATTGATTTATTCAAATCCATTGCACATATAATTGGCACGCATTTTATTTTTCACTTTACAGCACTAAGATGGCATATGTACCTACATAGCCAATCATGTGGTGTTGGATTTGGTGTAAGCCAGTCGGTAAAGGAAAAAGAAAATTAGTATGTCACCGACATAACTTACTTCCTTGTGCTTGGTATAAATAAAGTCTGTAATGCAACATAAACTGATATATATTGCGAAACTTCAGTTCTTTTGTTTCAAAAGTTTTATAAGCTGATTAACTACTGTATCAATGTAGGCTAACATTTTACAGGAAATCTTGAAGCAACAAAATTCTCTATCATTAGTTGATTTCATACCACCGTACTTACAAACAGTATTAGTATTAAGGATTAAATTGATGTTTCAAGTTGTGGTTAAAAAAGACAATCTCACCAACTTACTGGTGTATGGTGGTAATAGCTAATGCACAGTTCTTCAGTACCAAGTGAAAATTTAACACCCAAAATGTAGTAGAACGTTGTGTTGCAAGTCATAGTTGGTCTAAAAATAAAAAACAGGTGGGTAAATATGCAAAGTCTTTTTGATAGCTTGACTAGAAATGCAAGATACCTTGATTGAAAAAAGCGCTTATCCAGGAAATCAAATCTGCTCATCTGTATGTAATCTTAATATACATAGATTCTACTTAACCCTCTTCACTACAGTGTATACCTTTGGTCTACTGATACTATTCTCGTTTTAGCCTCAAGAGATCCCAAGCTCAATTTTTGGAACGCCCCTATTTTTTATTTTATTTTTTATATTTATCTGTGTCTGTTTTGTTTTTGAATAGGCACAAAGGCATGGACTCTATTATCAGTCAGAAAAGAGTTGCTGCAATGGCGTTTCTTCCACAAAAAAGGACAGAAGATGTGAATTAGCTTGCCATGTATGAGACAAAGCAGTTGCTTTGTTTTCTGCATCTGTCGACAAGTTTTGAAGCATCATCAGTCACAGCTCCGAGGGTGTGGCATGTGATCATAAGGATAAGTGCGACATTATAACTACACAAGTTTACTTTGAAGCAATACAATCAACTATGTTATTTCAAAGTAAATGAGGTAGGAGGTTGTGGATTGTCAATGATGCCTAGTACTCAGAGGTATCAATCATCAAAACAAATGGATTAAAACACGTTACACACATTGCCAGACAGATCACATATTGATCAAATCACTCAGATGTTACTCAGACGTAAATTAGATCAAATCACTCAGATGTTACTTGGATTTTAACATAAATTAGATCAAATCACATGTTTGTACTACAATTCATTGGGCATAACTTAAGCTTCTGCTTAATTACTTTTTTCAAAGCAATTTACAACAGTATCAATGTTGATGGAGTTTCCACAGGAGATCATGAAGCACCAAACTTCACTGTCATTGATAGATTTCAACTCCCTGCACATATAAAACTGACTTTTAACAAATTATCACATATAGTTATCTTACCCAGCATTATAATTTCTACTTTGCTATAATGGAAATGTTTAAGCAAACTTGATTTTGCTACAATCATATCTATCTATAGGTATTATTTATATTGATATGCTACTTTAGAATTTTCATTATGGTAGAAGTTAATAAATATAATTATACCATTATATTAACATGCTAGATGCTCTTTATTAGTTCATAGAAGGATATTAAAATACTATTACTAAATACTAAATAATTGTAGTAAATGTAATATTAAATGAACTTAGTAAATATGTTATTGTATGATAGCATAATAATAATATAACAACAAATATTGTAGTAAATATATTTATATTTGAGGTATACGAAAGCATTTAAATCCACAATATTTATATTTTATCAATTATACTTATTAACAATATATGCACTTATTAATATTTAAGGATAAAAGTAAATTATATAATTTGCAATCATATAAATTGTATAATTTATAATAAATTAAAAATAATATAAATTATACTACTAGTACATATAATTTAGTGTAACAAATTATAAGTCATAAAATTGAAGTGCTGTAGTTTATTTATAAGCTATAAGTATACAAACTTTCTTTTCTCTTATTATTTTTTGCGGATATGTTCATATGTTTAAATAAAAAGCTTACCATTGAGAAGCGACTAGGTTAGGTCAGTCTAGGAGAAGAAAAGTGAATAGGAAAGAAGTGTTGAGTAAGATGGTTGGAGCTTAGGGTGCGAGAGGTTCCAGTTCCTCCGCCGCACTTTTCGTGTTTTGACGATTTGGAAGCTAACAAGCTTGACTGTAAATGGTATAGTCAAATACCTACCCACAAGCACCAGGTTTGATTTCTAATTTTACTCTTTTCGACTTCTGGAAGTTTTTACTTGTTAATCCGATTAGTTAAATAATAATAATCATCAGAAGTTGCATGTGATTGTGCTGCGATGAATGAATTCATTCTTTAACTGTTTGCCACATAAAATGTAATACAATAATTTGTTGTGAGTCGTAGTTGATAATTAAAATATAAAACCAGAGACAATGGTACAGTTCCGGTTATAAAGAAAAGCAGGTAAAGAATCTAAATTAGGAGAGGTCCTCACACATTTAATGCTCAATATGCTTGAATCGAACTCCGTTGTCTCAAAAAAACAGAGTATCTGTACGGAGAAAGTTGATACATTAAACGAGAGTGGTAAATTAGTAAACTTACTTTGATTGCTTGATTAGTAAAACAGGTCGCCTTGACTAAGAATTGCCTATCCAGGTAACATAGAAGTGAAGAGAACGCGGCATGCATATACATTTCTAAAATAAAACTTACATAGATTTGGCTTTGCCCTAAGTCTCCCAATTAGGGCATTTGGTCTAGTGGTATGATTCTCGCTTAGGGTGCGAGAGGTCCTGAGTTCAATTCTCGGAATGCCCCATTTTTTATCTTTACCTGAATTGTCTTGATTTGTTTTTGTCATTGAGTAGGCACAAGAAAAACTCTGATTACTCAGACACGATAGAATACTTGCAGTTCCATTTCTTTCTTAAAGAACAGGTGAAGATGCAAATCACAATCTAAGCAATCAGTTCTGTTTGTATTTTGCTTGACTGTTGATATGTCTTTTAACAGTTAAGCTTAAAGACACTTAGCATGTTATGATTTACCTATCACCCCACATGTTAGCAAGTATCAGTTTTAATGCTTAGATTGTGGTATCTGATCTTAACTGTAAGTGTATGCGCCTTTTGAACTATATTCTACAATTGAAATATTGCTTAATCAACTATATTATTTAAAATTGAATAACTAAATAAAGAAGGAGGTTCTGAGTTGTTGTTGATGGTACATGACACCCTTAAATACATAATTCTTATAAACAAATATCTTTAAATCCGTTGCACATGTAATTAGCTAGTGTCTTATTTTGTACTTTACAAACACTCGGTGGAATATGTGATTAACCTTCATATCAAAACATGGGGTGTTGAATTTCAGACTACTGCACTTAGAAACAATATTAGAATTGTGAAGTAAAAATAATGAGTGACTACTTGCTATTGTAAATGTAATTAAATTATATGGCAATTCATTGGAAGTTTTTAAAAACAGAGTGCTAAACTAACTTTTTTCATATATTGACTTGGAAACAAGTTATCTTGACTGATAATTACCCGTCCGGGTAGTGAAATCTTACAATTTGTATGCAATCTTACTGTAGAACTGATGACCATGGATGATTAAAACATAATTTAGCCCTACATCTTTCAATGTGGGCATTTGGTCTAGTGGTATGATTCTCGCTTTGGGTGCGAGAGGTCCCGAGTTCGATTCTCGGAATGCCCCTTTTTTTCATGTTTATTTGTGCCTGTTTTATTCTCAAGTATGTGTTTGTGGTTACTGACATTAGTATGTGATCTTGTGTTATAATTTGAACTTTGCATTCTACAATGAAGTAATATTGTTGAATCAACTATATTATTTTAAATTGAATTGTAAAGGACATCATGAATTATTAGCTTGTCCATGATGCCTAGCATAGCACTAAAAAAATATCAATTTCGAAAAACTGTATTAGCACAACTTGCACAATTATTTATTCTTGTCAGTTACACATGCAGCACTACCAAGTATCTTATTTTATATATTCAACACAGATGCGGTGTGTGATAACCTGCATATCAAATCACATGTTGTTTGATATTATGTAATCCGTAATCCACTTTGAAATAGAAAAAAACTAGTATGACACATTATTAAATTCCTTCAATCAGCTTGAATCAGTCTCCAATTCAACATGCAAACAGGTACTTGTGGCAAACTTCAATTTTTTATTTAAAATGTTGTATAAGCCAATCAACAATTGTACCTATGTTTTTGGAGTGCTTTTATTATTTCAAAGCAATAAACTTCTCCAAACCAATGGATTTCAGCCCCCTTAAATTGTGAAATGAGAAAACATTAAGAGCACAAGTAATGTTTCAACTCTTGAAAAAGAGAATGCTATATCATTTTTTAGTGATGTAATGCAGTAAAAGTCAGATATAGAAGGTAGAAACAAAGTTTTAACACCAGAATCTACCCTAAGCTAATTTCATCAAATTGATTGATTAGGTTTTTATAATTTCCAAACAATAGGTATTAGTGTTTATTTCTAATTTTTATCGTTTTGAAGCCTTGGAAGTTGGCAAGCTTATCTTGATAGTTTGTTTGTTTTAACAGATACGATTGCCTTGGGATGAATAAACTGTCTGAAGTCATTGTTGACCAGTATGAAACTAGAGGGGTAAATTTGCAAACTCTCTTTGATATCTTAATTAGAAAAATGAGTTACGTTTACTATTAATTCTCTATCCAGGAAAACGTATCTGCTCATTATTAAGCAATTTTACAATAACTCTAGTCATCAACTACTTTAATAGAAAATTAAGAATAGAGCTGACTTGGGCATCACTTCTCTAGCAAGGGCATTTGGTCTAGTGGTATGATTCTCGCTTTGGGTGCGAGAGGTCCCGAGTTCGATTCTCGGAATGCCCCTTGTTTTTTCAAACTTATTTGTCCCTGTCCTAGGCTTGGAATGACATGTACTGCAGTCTGAGCCCCCTTTTTTCATATTTGTCTGTGCTGTATTATTCCCATGTGTGAGTTTGCCATTCGTTTTGAGTGTGTTCTTTACATTTACTAGGCACAAAGACATGCACTACATTCCACCCTATTTGCCAGAAGCAATACTTGCAGTGCAGTTTCTTCCACCACAAGAACTGGAGATGTGAACTTGTCTTATGAATCTGGCAGAATTAGCCTTTACAGTTGACCACCTACACAGATTCCCAAGTGGCACGCAGAAGTTACTTTGATTTTTGTATCTGTCCCATGGTAAGCATCTATTACAACACTGAGATAGTGGTATGTATTCTTATATTCGTTTCAAAAACATTTGAATTCAGCATTGTACAATGAAGTGATTACTAAATCAACCAAATTGTTTCTAAATCTATAAGGAAGGAGATTGTGGATTGTTGTGTTGTCCATGATGCCTATCACCGGAATATACCAATTTTGAAAAAGTGAAGGAGTTCAAATTGCATAATTATTCATTCTGGTCCATTCGACATGAAACATTATCAAATATCTTATTTTATAATATTCAAGACTCAGATGATATATGTGATAACCTACATATGAAATCATATGCCGTTTTCAGCTGTTGTATAAGCCAGACAGCAAAGGAAAAGAAAAACTGTTATGATGCTGAAAGAACTTCAGTCTACATGATTCAGTCTCTTATGCAATGTAGAAACAGATACATATAGAAAAACAGAATCTACCTTAAAATAATTTGTCCATTTTGGTTTATTAGTTATTGTATAATTACCAAACAACAAGCTTCAGGATTGATTTCTTGATATTTTCCACTGCACAATGCTTGAACAAATGTAGCTGCACAATGATGTATTCAAATCCATTTCAATATAATTGGCACGCATCTTATTTTTCACTTTACAGCACTAAGATGGCGTATGTGATTCATAGCCAATCATCTGGTGTTGGATTTGGTGAAAGCCAGTCGGTAAAGGAAAAAGAAAACTAGTATGACACCGACATAACTTACTTCCTTGTGCTTGGAATATAGTCTGTAATGCAACATAAAACTGATATATGTATGATGCGAAATTTCAGTTCTTTTGTTTCAAAAGTTTTATAAGCTGATCAACTACTGTATCAATGTAGGCTAACATTTTACATGAAATCATGAAGCAACAAAATTCTCTATCATTAGTTGGTATCCTACCACCGTACTTACAAACTTATTAGTATTAAGGATCAAATTGGTGTTTCAAGTTGTGGTTAAAATAGACAATCTTACCAACTTACTGGTTTCTGGTGGTAACATATGAAACAAACTTTTAACAAATTAGCACGTACAATTATCTTACACAGCACTTCTGCTTAACTATGATGGAAATGTTTAAGCAAAACTTTTGATTTTGTCACCGTCATACCTATCTATCAGTATTATTTATATTAATATACTATCTATGGTTTTTACTTTGGAAGTTGTGAAAATGGGTTGGAACCTGCGAGCCAATCCAGTCCACCACGGGTTCTGGTGTTGGGTTGAAGTTTTTTTATAAATTTTAATGCAAATTGATTTTTGATCCGACTCACTTAGAACCTGGCTCATCCGGGTTGAACCCTTGGTGAGTCGGGTTGGCTCATTAACCTGCAAATAAAGGATTACGTAAGTGTTTTTTTGTTAAATTGAACTTTACATTTAGGTTATGTTAGTTTGTTTTTTTAACCAACACATAGATAATTTGATATTTTTGTAATTTTAGTTTGTATTTGGATTGTATCGAAGTTTATTTAGATTTTAATTATAATTTAGTTTTGGCTGAAAAAAAATTTAAATACACTGTTATATTAACAATGTTTATATTTTATTTATTTACTCCATTTATGAATATCAGCAATGTGTGTGTGAGAATATATGAATTTAGTAATACTTTAAGGATGCTAGTAAAATAAATAATTCGCAATAATATAAATTGTATAATTTATAATAAATTAAAATAATACAAATTATACTACTATTTAGATATACTTTAATGTAATAAATTATATATCAAAAAAATTGATCTGTTGTAGTTTCTATATAAGTTATACACATTTATTTATTTAATAGTAATACAAACTGTTATAACTAAAATATAAATTTGATTGAATAATATACCATTTGAAATTATCTAATAAAGATAATATAGTATTTTTAGTTGAACAATATTTTTAAAATAAATCTTGTATGAGCGTATTTTGAAATATTTTAAGCTATTGTTTAAAGATAATTTTAAAATTTTAATAAGTTGTTCATATGTCAGCTAAAACTGTGAACAAAATCAGCTAAATATTTCAAAATTTTGATATTTCAAATTTCTTTGGTCAGCTAAAACAAAATCAATAAGTTGTTCATTGATCAGCTAAAACGAAATCAAGAATTTGTTTACTGTGCAGCTAAAATAAATCAAACTCTAAATTATCACACAATTATAGACAAACATTGAATTTAAAAAAAAGGAGAAACATGTGTGATGTTAATACTCAAAGATGATACCATAGAAAGTGGAGCAAAAGAGCCAAAGGAAAGAGTGAAAACGAAAATGTTTATCCTCAGAATTTGAAAGATCGTCAATGAATAAATGACACAAAGTTTAGAGCTAAGAAGACGAGTAATTGGTTAAAATAAAATAAAATCAGTTTTGGCAAGGAAATTTACAAAATGGACTTAGAGAGCTTTTTTTCCGCCTTTATTTAAGACTTGAGGGTTGTGTATCGTCCCAATGTGTCAACTTTTTATCAACCGGAAAATTTGAAAATATAATAAAGTCTGTAGGTACATGAATTTGACCTAAGTTTTACAGAAATTTTGATTTAATTAACGCATCTGTAATCTAAGAGAATCTTTAAAAAATAAATAAAGAAGTTTATAATTTTTATCATCCTTATATTTTAGAAATACATGATTTGGTTCTTAAATGCTTTTAAATAGAAAGCAAATCCAATATTTAGATACTTACATTTTTCAAACTTAAAATACTATTAACTTTGAATGAGATTATTATTTTTATTTTTATTTTTTTATAACCTCAAATTCTAGTGTTGAAGATAAACTTTCTTTTGTCTTATTATTTTTTGCTGATATTTTTAGAAAGCTTCTATTGATAAAGCGATTAGGTCAAATCGGTCTCTCCCTGGTCAGGAGAAGAAAAGTGAAAAATAAGCAAGGAGTGTTGAGTAAGATTATTCGAGCTTAGGGTGCGGGAGTTTCCAAGTTCGTTCGCCGCACTTTTCGTTTTTTGACGATTTGGAAGCTGACAAGCTTGACTTCACTTGGTAAATGCTATAAAATACCAACCAAGAAGCTCCAGGTTTGATTTCTAATTTTACTCTTTTCAACTTCCAGAAGTTGACGAACTTGACTTGTTAATTCGATTAGTTAAATAAAAATAAGCATCAGAGATTGCATGTGATTGTGCTGCGATGAATGAATTCATTCTTTAACTGTTTGCCACAGAAAATGTAATACCATAATTTGTTGTAAGTTGTAGTTGATAATTGAAATATTAAACCAGAGACAATGGTACAGGTCCGGTTATAAAGAAAAGTAGGTAAATAATCTAAATTAGGAGAGGTCCTCGCACATTTAATGCTCAATAGGGTAAGGAATTGAATTCCACTGTCTCCAAAAACAGGGTATCTATAAGGAGAAAGTTGATACATTAAACCAGAGTGGTAAATTAGTAAACTTACATTAATTGCTTGATTAGAAAAACAAGTTGCCTTGACTTAGAATTGCCTATCCAGGTAATATAGTAGTGAAGAGAACGAGGCATGCATATACATTTCTAAAATAAAACTGACATAAGTTTGACCTTGCCCAACTCCTCTCGATGTGGGCATTTGGTCTAGTGGTATGATTCTCGCTTAGGGTGCGAGAGGTCCCGAGTTCAATTCTCGGAATGCCCCCTTTTTTATCTTTATATGAATTGTCTTGATGTGTTTTTGTCATTCAGTAGGCATGCATTTTTTTCTTAAACAACAGGTGAAGAGGCAAATCACAATCTTTGCAATCAGTTCTGTTTGTATTTTGCTTGACTGTTGATATGTCTTTTAACAGTTAAGCTTGAAGACACTTATCATTGTTAAGATTTACCTATTTCCCCATATGTTAGCAAGCATCTGTTTTAAAGCTTAGATTGTGGTATCTGATCTTAACTCTAAGTATGCTCCTTTTGAACTATATATTCTACAAGCAATTAAAATATTGCTTAAACAACTGAACAAGGAAGGAGGTTGTGAGTTGTTGTTGATGATGCCTGGTACCCTTAAATATCAAATTCCTATAAAAAAATGTATCAAGACATTTATATTTTTAAATCCTTTCCAAATGTAATTAGCAAGTTGTAATGAAGGGAAAAAAATGATAAATTACTAAGACCGAATATTCATGAGTATCTCTGCAATGTATTATTATAGTGAATGTCTATACTGGACTGGACTGAAGCATTACTGAACAATAGCAATCTTTACAGAGAATACAGAATGACAAAAGTTACGAAGAGAGAGACAACACAAAATTTTTCCACCCCTCTATTCACCTGTGCCTAGGTTTTTATATGTGATTCTCCACACGGAAACCTTCAGGTGTAAGTTGGTTATTTTTATTCCTTGTGATCCTTCTATTTACCACATTATCCGCAACATTAGATACCTGTCCTTGGATGATAACAAAATTCTCTGATTTTTCTGTGACTTCCAACTTTCCCTCCTTTTGTTGATATGGCATTACTGCCTCCATTAAAAATAACCTTGTCCTAAGGTTGTAATGTGGGTAGGTCTGTTGAAATGATTGTTAATCCTCCCATGTAGCATGTGCATCATCTACGCCTTCCCACTTCACTAGTACTTGTTGCCCTCCATTTATGATAGTTCTAGTCTGCAGAATCTTCACCAGTTGAAGAATTGGACCAATGACATGTTTGATCATAGGAAGGGGAATATAGGTCTACGGGGATCTCCACGGCACGACTTTAATTGTGAATATTGAAAAACGGGATGTATTTTGGCACGAGGTGGCAGAAGCACTTTATATGCCACTTTTCTGCATAATTGGAAATGGTCCAAAGTATCTCATCCCTAGTTTCTGATTTTTTTCTCAGCATTTTTTGTAGATCTGTAGGAGGTAAGCATTGAGGAATAGCAACCACATCCTTATTGGTATGTAGTAACATAGCCAAATCTGCCTCTGGAATTTGCAGGCCTTAATCATCAGCAGAATAAGGCATTTGTAGGTGCATGGTAAAATTGTCTGAAATAGGTGAGTGCAATTCATTCTACGGATGTGATTAAACTGAGTTGGAATTGGCAGTTTAGATTTTTCACCATGTATAGTAATAAACTTACCATTCTCATAAAATTTGAATGTCAATGCATTATAATCTGAGATATGAGGACGAAGTGTAGCTAACTAGGCTACTCTGGGGACCAAATATGTGCCTGCAACTGGAAGAAGCATGGTCCTGAATTTGAACCTCCACGTTTCTAACCATTCCCTCCACTGTCAAGGCATGATCATTAATGTGCAAGTCTAGGTTGTAAAAAATTATATCAACTCCCACCATCACCGATGTATCTGAATTTGCATTCCATTAATGGTGCCCTGAAATTTCATTGTACCGACTCCCAAACCTCCTTTCAGAGCATTAAAAAAGAGATGATTCATGATGCCCTAGTGAAGCATGCTGACTAATCTCATGTTCCTTATAAGATGGATCTGGTTCCAACAAGGTGGTTTCTTCATCTTCAACATGTAACAGCAAGTATTACTTATTGGGACACTTATGGTTAGGTGTAAATTGGTCATCACAGGTGAAAACATAAACCTTTCTCGTGCTTCAATTTTTGAATTTTTTTTGTGCAGTGATGGAATGACAGCTGGTGTAGGTAATAGAGGAGGTAGACTAGTATTTTTTAGTGTTTGGTTGGTCGTGTCAGGTATGTTTCTGGAATTTGCCTTGGAGGGAACTGATTTCTGTCTAGCAACATATTTTTCTTCATATAATTTGGCTGATGAAACCGCATGCAGCGTAGAAGTGGGCTCTTCTGCTATGACATCTCTGCGAATATCTGATTTAAGGCCACTGACAAAACAATCGAGCATAGCATCTGGAGTCACCCCATACTCACACGGTTTGCTAGGGCAGTAAACTCCTTATAGTAATCTCTTGAACCATCCAAAGCTGATTTAGCTTAAAGAGAGTTGAGCGAGTGCACTTGTATGGAGACTGGCCAAATTTGAATTCTAATGCCAGAGTGAAACCCACCCAAGATTGAAATGGGTTATTCTTAGAAATAATCTAAAACCATGGAATTACGTCAACTTCCACTGCATAAGGCGTTGCTTATCCAACATATTGTAATAAGTGAAAACTTGTTCTGCTTTAAATATCCATTCCAAGACATTGGATCCAATGAATCACTGAAAATCGAGTTTTTTTTTTTTTTTTTTTTTTATAGGCAATTGTTAGTTGGTAGTCTTTGTTAGTGGGGGAGTTGAACCCACAATCTCTCCCACCTTCCCTTCTAAACCCTTTCAAATCCACCTTATTTCTCCATATTGTTAACAGGAAGGAAAGAACCCACAACCTTTCCCTCCCTTCTCTTCCCTCTAACCACTAGGCCACCCACCGAAAATTGAGTTTAACATTGCGGATTTGAAATAGTGGAACAGAAGCATGTGGTGTTGGTGGTTCCAGTGACTGTGCTTAGGGCAGTCAAGTCGATTCCACAGTTTGAAAACGAGTAGAGTATTCAGCGTGGCGAGGCTCTATGAGATTGAGCATATGTTTAACGTCCAACGACAAATTATTCATATCTGTGGAGAGTTCTTTCAATGGAGTGTGTTCCGCCATGGTTAAGGAAGGGCAAATGAAAGCAGCAATCTAATGAAGGACAAAATAAATAAGACAACTACGAAGACACAATATTGATCAATATCTCTGCAATGTATTATTTTAGTGAATGGCTACCCATTATGGACTGAAGCATTGCTATTAAACAATAGCAATCTTTACAGAGAATACAGAAAAACGAAAGTTACAACGAGAGACAACAAAATTTTTCTACCGCTCAATTCCCCGGAGCCTAGGTTTTTATATTTGATTCCCCACACGTAAACCTTAACGTGAGTTAGTTATTTTTATTCGTTGTGCTTCTTCTATTTCCCACACTCTCCACAACATTAGACATCTGTCCTTGGCCTATAACAAAATTCTCTGATTTTTTTGTGACTTCCAACTTTGCCCTCCTTTGTTGATATAACACAAGTATCTTATTTTGCACTTGACAAACACTTGGTGGTATATGTGATTAACATTCGTATCAAAACATGCGGTGTTGAATTTCAGACCACTGCACTTTAGAAGCAATATTAGAATTGTGAAGTTAAAATTATGTTTCAACTTGTGTAAGAAAGACAATACTATCAACTTACTAATTTCATATGTTAAAAGTGAAACTTACAAGTTATAGAAGCAAAGTTTTTAACTTCATAGTACACCATGTAAAAATTTAGCAAATCAATTAATTACTTTTGGTCTTCTCATCTGACTGATTCTCACTTAGGGTGTGAGTTCCCAAGTAACTGAGTTTGTTTATCCTCATCTTACATACCAACTAGCAATTGTTTCTTAATTTTAAGCCTTTGATGTCTGGAATCTGACAAGCTTGACTTTTTTGTGGTATACTTATAAAACAATAAGCATCAGGAGCTGAACGTGAATGTGTTGGAAGAATGATTAATAGTTTTAGCTGGAAATTTTGCAGTAATGAGTTACAACTTGCCACTGTAAATGTAATTAAGTTACACGGCAATTCATGGTAAGTCTTTTAATATATAAAACTAGAGGGGTAAGCAAACTTTCTTTCATTTTATTTTACTTGGAAAAACAAGTTATATTGACTGATAATTACCCATCCAGTTAACCAAATCTTACAATGTGTATGCAATAGTACTGTACAACTGAAGACATTGCATGAATAGAATAATTAGTTAGCCCTGTTATTTTCAATATGGGCATTTGGTCTAGTGGTATGATTCTCGCTTTGGGTGCGAGAGGTCCCGAGTTCGATTCTCGGAATGCCCCTTTTTTTACATATTTGTCTCTGCCTGTATTATGCTGAAGTGTGTTTGTTTGTTATTTTTTTATAAGCGCAATATCGTTGAATCATCTATATTATTTGAAATTCAATTATAAAGGAGATCGTGAATTGTTACCTTGTCCATGATGCGTAGCATAGCACTAAAAAATATCAATTTTAAAAAACTGTATTAGCACAACTTGCACCATTATTTATTCTTGTCAGTTACACATGTAGCATTAACAAGTATCTTATTTTATAATATTAAACACCCAGATGCGATGTGTGATAACCTGCATATCAAATCACATGTTGTTTGATATCATGTAATAAGAAAAGAACAACTAGTATGATAGCATATTAAATTACTTCAATCAGCTTGAATCAGTCCCTAATTCAACATATAAACAGGTACATGTGGCAGAACTTCAGTTTTTTCATTTAGAATGTTGTATAAAATGAACTACTGTAGTGATGTTTGTGGAGTTCTTTTACTATATTGAGAAGCAAGAAACTTCTCCGGACGAATGGATTTCAGGCCCCGTAAATTTTGAAATGAAAAAAATTAAAAGTAAGAGTATTTTCAACTCGTGAAATAGAGAATGCTATCATTTTAGCGATGTCATGCAGTAAAATTCTACTGTGGAAGTTAGAAACAAAGTTTTAACATTAGAATCTACCTTATACTAATTTCATCAAATTGATTGATTAGTTTTTTATAATTACCAAAGAATAGGTATTTGTGTTTATTTCTAAATTTTATCCTTTTGTAGCTTTGGAAGTTGACAAACTTTTCTTGATAGTTTGTTTGTTTAAATAATAACAAACATGATTGCCTTGGGATGAATATATTGATACGAAAACCGTTTCAGCATGGATTTTTCTGTACCATGTAACAGCTGCCACAGAAAATGGGATTGAGTCTATAAATGTAAGAACTAGAGGGGTAAATTTGTATACTCTCTTTCATATCTTAGTTAGAAAAATGAGTTTACCTTTACTGTTAATTCTCTATCCAGGAACCGTATCTGATTTTTACAATAACACTACTGACATTGTGGCAGGCATGAACAACTTTAATAGAAAACTAGAGATAGATTTGACTTGGGCATCATCATTATTAATAAGGGCATTTGCTCTAGTGGTATGACTCTCGCTTTGGGTGGGCAGAAGTTCTGTGATTTTTGTATCTGTCGCATAGTTTGCAAGCATCAGTTACAACACTGAGATAGTGGTATGTATTCTTATATTCGTCTCAAAAACATTTAAACTCAGCATTGTACAATGAAGTGATTACTAAATCAACTAAATTGTTTCTAAATCTACAAGGAAGGAGATTGTGAATTGTTGTCTTGTCCATGATGCCTAGCACCCAAATATACCAGTTTTTAAAAAGTGAATGAGTTCAAATTGCACAATTATTTATTCTAGTCCATTTGACATGACACATTATCAAATATCTTATTTTATAATATTCAACACTCAGATGTTATATGTGGTAACCTCATGAAATCGCATGCCGTTTTCAGCTGTTCTGTAAGCCAGTCAGTAAAGGAAAATAAAAACTATGATACTGAAGGAACTTCAGTCTACATGATTCAGTCTTTAATGCAGTGTACAAACAGATACATGTAGAAAAACAGAATCCACCTTAAAATAATTTGACCGTTTTGGTTTATTAGTTATTGTATAATTAACAAAAGCCAAGCTTCAGGATTTATTTCTTAATATTGTCCACTGCACAGTGTTTGAACAAATGTATGTGCACAATGATTTATTAAACTTCATTGAACATATAATTGCCACGTATCTTATTTTTCACTTTACAGCACTAAGATGGCATATGTCACCAAACATGCGTCGGAAAAGGAAAAAGAAAAACTGGTATGACACCAAACATAACTTCATTGTGCTTCAGACAGACTGTAATGTAACATAGAAACTGATATATATTGCGAAGCTTAAGTTCTTTGGTTTCAAAAGTTTTATAAGCTGATAAACTACTGTATCAATGTTGGCTGACATTTTACAGGAAATCGTGAAGCAACAAAGTTCTCTATCATTCATTATTAGTTAATTTCATACCACTGTACTTACAAATAATATTAGTATTAAGGATGATGTTTTCAAGTTGTGGTTAAAAAAAAGCAATTTTACCAACTTACTGGTGTCAGGTGGTGAAAGCTGATGTACAAATTTTCAAGTACCAAGTGACAATTTGCCACCGAGAATGCAGTAAAATTGCAAGTCATAGTCACCGTGGCTGCATAATCTATAAATTTTCCAGTACCAAGTGACATTTTTATGTAATCTTAATATATAACTGTAGATAACGTGGCTGCATAATCTATAAACATAGATTCTACCTAGCCATCTCCCCTTCAATGTATACCTTTGGTCTACTGGTATTATTCTCGCTTTGGCTGCAAGAGATCCCAAGCTCAATTTTTGGAACGCCACTATTTTTTTTTTTTTTTATATTTGTCTGTGTCTGTTTTGTCATTGAGTAGGCACAAAGGCATGGACTCTATTCTCAGTCAGAAAGAATTGTTGCTATGGCGTTTCTTCCTAAGAAAGACAGAAGATGTGAATTAGCTTGCCATGTATGAGACAAAGCAGTTGCTTTGTTTTCTGTATCTGTTCACAAGTTTTGAAGCATACTGAGTCACAGCTCCGAGGTGTGGTATTTGATCTTAAGGCTAAGTACAACATTTGAACCCTACAGTTTTGCTATGCAATAGAATGAACTATGTTATTTCAAAGTAAATGAGGAAGGTGGTTGTGGATGGTCCATGGTGCCTGTCAATCATCAAAACAAATGGATGAAAACATATTACAAACATTGCCAGACAAATCAAATGTTGATCAAATCACTCAGACGTAAATTTTAATATACATTAGATCAAATCACATGTCAGTATTCACTGGGCTGAACTTAAGCTAATGTTTAATTACTCTTTAGAAGCCAATCTACAACAATATCAATGTTGATGGAGTTTCTACAGGAGATCATGAAGCACAAAACTTTACTGTCATCGATAGATTTCAGACCCCTGCACACATAAAACAAACTTCTAATAAATTACCACATACAATTTTCTTACACAGCATTGTAATTTCTATTTTACTATAATGGAAATGTTTAAGCAAACTCTTTGATTTTGTCAGCATCATATCTATGTGTATGTACTATTTATATTAAAATACTATTTTATAATTTTCACTTCTATAGAAGTTAATAAATATAATTATACTATTATATTAACAAGCTTGTTGCTCTTTATTGCTTTATAGAAGGATATTAATATACTATTATGTATTTATTGATTTATTACTAAATAATTGTAGAAAATATAACAAATGTATTATTAAAAGAGCTTAGTGAATATATTATTATACGATGGCATAACAATAAATTAACTTTATTTTATGGTATAAAAACGCATTTACATCGACAATATTTATATTTTATTTACTCCATTTTTAAATAGTAAAAAATATAGATAAACGTATTATTTATATATATATATATATATATATATATATATATATATATATATATATATATATATAGATATATATATATATATATATATATATCAGTTAACTGGTTACAGAAATTCGTCTATCTTATCCATTATACTAATTAAGAATATGTGTGTATCTATTAATACTTTAAGGATACAAATAAAATAAATAATTTAATATAATATAAATTGTATATTTTGTAATAAATTAAAAATAATGAAAACTATACTACTAGTAGATATAATTTACTGTAATAAATTATATATCATAAAATTGAACTGCTTTAGTTTACTTATCAGTATAAGTTATATAAATTTATTTATTTAGTTATAATACAAAATTTCTACTGTGGTACTATTTTTTGCTGATATTTTCAAAATAGGAAACCCCTATATAAAAGGCGATTAGGTTAGGTCAGTTTCTCATCTGTTCTGGAGAGGAAAAGTGAAAAATAGGAAAGGAGTAAGATGATCGGAGCTTAGAGAGCGAGAGGTTCCAGTTCTTCCGCCGCACTTTTCGTTTTTTTGACGATTTGGAAGCTGACAGGCTTGACTTGGTAAATGGTATAGTCAAATACCTACCCACAAGCACCAGGTTTGATTTCTAATTTTACTCTTTTCAACTTCTGGAAGTTTTTACTTGTTAATCTGATTAGTTAAATAATAATAATAATCATCAGAAGTTGCATGTGATTGTGCTGCGATGAATGAATTCATTCTTTAACTTTTGCCACAGAAAATGTAATACAATAATTTTTTTGTAAGTCGTAGTTGATAATTAAAATATAAAACCAGAGACAATGGTACAGGTTCGGTTATAAAGAAAAGCAGGTATAGAATCTAAATTAGGAGAGGTCCTCACACATTTAATGCTCCATAGTGCCATGAATTGAACTCCATTGTCTCCTAAAACAGGGTATCTGTACGGAGAAAGTTTA